>Ga0075435_100000143_pt1 | contig 40414 bp, 33 predicted proteins | sample RhiMethybrSRZTD4_FD_75302 | JGI IMG/M metagenome (GOLD analysis project Ga0075435, IMG submission 75302) | Populus rhizosphere microbial communities from Tennessee, USA - Rhizosphere MetaG P. TD hybrid SRZTD4 | ecosystem: Host-associated > Plants > Roots > Rhizosphere > Soil | place: USA...
TCCCAGGATTAGTCCCAGGATTAGTCAATGACGTGCCGATGAATGCCGCCAACGTGCCGAACAGTATGAGTCCGGCGCCGACCGCCGCGCCAGTCCAGCCGTCGCGCAGGTGGACGGTCGGCACTTCCGGCTTCGACGGCAGGTTGTACTCCTCGGGACGGCCGCGCAGCACGAAGATCGCGTGCGTGCCGCCGACGCTCGTGTCCTGCGGATCGTAGACGACCGCGTCGTCGATGCCACGGGCCCGCAGCTCCTCGATCCTCGCGTACGCGCGCACGCGCAGTTCGTCGATCGCTCCGAACACGATTGACTCGGTCGGGCACGCCGTCGCGCACGCCGGTTGGAGGCCGGCCTTCTGCCGGTCGTAGCAGAACGTGCACTTGAACGCCCGCCCGTCGTCAGGACGCCGATCGACGACGCCGAAGGGACACGTGACGACGCAGTAGCCGCAGCCGTTGCACACATCGGGCTGGATGTAGACGCCGCCGAACTCCGTCCTCACGATCGAGCCCGTGGGGCAGGCCTCGAGGCAGCCGGCGTGCTCGCAGTGCTTGCAGACGTCCGACGAGAAGTCCCAGCGAAAGGCGTTGCTCCTGTATCCGGCCGGCTCAGCGCTCGCGCCGTCGAACATCCGCTCGACGAACTTCACGTGCCGCCACGTCGAGTGGCCGAGCCCCGCGGTGTTGTCGTACGAGAACCCGGTGAAGGTGCAGCCGTCGCTCGGCACCTGGTTCCATTCCTTGCAGGCCACCTCGCAGGCCTTGCACCCGATGCAGAGCGTGGTGTCGGTCAGGAACGCGGTGACCATCGGTCGATCCTGCAGACGAGCGCCTTGGCTTCCATGATCTTGACGTTGGGTTCTTCCGAGATGGCGACGAGATCGTTGGCGACCGGGCCGGTCGTGAGGCCGCGGTAGCCCCAGTGCCACGGCAGGCCGACCTGGTGGATCGTTTTTCCCTGCACGACGAGCGGACGGATGCGGCCGGTGACGAGCGCCCGCGTCACGATCGATCCGCGCGGCGTCGTCAGCTCTACCTGTTCGCCGTTGCGCACGTCGATCGTCGTCGCGAGCTCCGGCGATATCTCGCAAAACGATTCCGGCTGCAGCTCGGCGAGATGCGACAGCGTCCGCGTCATGCCGCCCGCGGTGTGATGCTCGGTCAACCGGTAGGTCGTCAGCACGCACGGATAGCGCGGATCGCCGGGGGAGTCGGCGTAGGGATTGTCAGACCGACGCTTGGGATCCGCGGCGGGATTCGTCTGCTGGCGATAGACGGCGTTGGCCACCGGCGACTCGAGCGGCTCGTAATGCGCCGGCAGCGGACCGTCCTTCAGGCCGTCGGGTACCCAGATCCATCCCATCCCGTCCGGATGCATGATGAACGGCGCATCGCCGCGCAGCCCCTCGTCGCCCGTGCTGCCTGGCGGCGGAACGTAATCCGGCGCCTTCGTGCGGCCGAAGTCCGGCGTATCGAGGCCGGTCCACTCGCGCATGGTCTCGTCCCACCAGACGAGTTTCTTGCGCTCGCTCCACGGGCGCCCGTCGGGACGCGCCGAGGCGCGGTTGTAGAGGATGCGGCGATCGGCCGGCCACGAGAAGCCCCAGCCGTGACCGTAAGGCCCGTGCGGATCGCGTTCGTTGGCGCGATTGCGCCCTGGCGACGGGTAGACGCCGGAGTAGATCCAGCAACCGCACGCCGTGCTGCCATCGCTCGCGAGCGCATGAAAGCCGGGCAACTGCGATCGATCGGCGAGGCTGCGGCCGTTGATCTCCTGCAGCACCTGCTCCATGTCCGGCTCGTGATGCGGGCCGCGGGTCCCGTAGTCCCACGTCAGCGCGCGCAGACCTGCATTCCTCGGCGAGGTGTCGCGCGCGGCGCGTTCCTTGAGGCGCCGGCCGAGGTGATAGACGAACCACGCTTCGCTGCGCGCATCGCCAGGCGGATCGACGGCCTTCTGATGCCATTGCAGCAGGCGCTGCGTGTTGGTGAAGCAGCCTTCCTTTTCCGCCTGTCCCGCGGCGGGGAAGAAGAACACTTCGGTGCCGACGGTCTCCGGGGGCAACTCGCCGCGCGCGACCTCCGGCGAATCGAGCCAGAAGGTGGCCGTCTCGGTCTCGACCATGTCGCGGACGACCAGCCACTTCAGGTTGCCCAGCGCCCGGCGCTCCAGGCCTGCGTTCGCGCCGCCGACCGCGGGGTTCTGTCCCATCACGAACAGTCCCTCCACGGTCCTGGCGTCGGCCATGTCGAGCCAGTAGCCGAAATGCGAGTGATCGCCGGTGATGCGCGGCATCCAGCCGAAGCCGAAGTCGTTGTGCGGCTGCGCCGCGTCGCCGTACCACGCCTTCAGCAGCGAGACGATGTAGCGATCGTAGTGCGCCCACCAGCCGCGCGGCAGCCGGTGCTTGTCGATATACGACTGGAGCGACCCGGCATCGGCGCCATGCTTCGGCATCGCGAGGTACCCGGGCAGCACGTCGTACAGGGTCGGGATGTCGGTCGAGCCCTGGATCGACGCGTGGCCGCGCAGCGCCAGGATGCCGCCGCCGGGGCGCCCGATGTTTCCCAGCAGCAGTTGCAGGATCGCGGCGGTGCGGATCGTCTGGACTCCGGTCGAGTGCTGCGTCCAGCCCAGCGCGTAGCAGATCGTGCCGGTCTTGTCGGGCCCCGACGCGCGGCAGTAGGCGTCGGCCACCTGTAGGAACGTGTCGCGCGGAATGCCGCAGACGTCTTCGACCATCGCCGGCGTGTAGCGCGCGAAGTGGCGCGTCAGGATCTGGTAGACGGATCGCGGATGCTGCAGCGTCGGATCGCTCGGCGGGGTCTCCGGCATTTCCATCGACGAACCGCCGCGCTCCTTGGCGTGCCCGCCGCGATCGTGCTCCGTCGACTCGCCGGAGGCTTTGGGTTTCGATCCTTCGTACGCCCACGACTCGGTGCTGTACTGCTTGTTCTCCGCGTCCCATCCAGAGAACAGGCCGTCGAGATCTTCCGTGTCCCTGAAATCCTCGGAGATGATCGTCGCCGCGTTCGTGAAGGGGACGATGTAGTCGCGGAACGCGAGATCGTTGGTCAGGACGTGATTGACCAGCGCGCCGAGAAAGACGATGTCGCTGCCCGCGCGCAGCGGCACCCACAGGTCGGCCATCGCCGAGGTCCGCGAGAAGCGCGGATCGACGTGGATGATCGTGGCGCCGCGCTCGCGCGCCTTGATCACCCAGCGGAAGCCGACCGGATGGTTCTCGGCCATCGACGATCCCATGATCAGGATCGCGTCGGCGTTCACCAGGTCCTGCTGCGCCGTCGTGGCGCCGCCCCGCCCGAACGACGTGCCCAGACCGGGCACGGTGGAGCTATGTCATATGCGGGCCTGGTTGCTGATCGCGACGATGCCGAGGCCGCCGGCGAAAAGTTTCTTGATCAGGTAGTTCTCTTCGTTGTCGAGCGTGGCGCCGCCGAGGTGCGCAATCGACGGGCACTGCATCAGCGTCTCGCCCTCGCGCGTGTCCTCGAAGTGCCGGGCCCGCGACTCCCAGACGCGATCCGCGACCATGTCCATCGCGGTCTCGAGGGCGATCTCCTGCCACTGGCGCGAGTGCGGCGCCCGGTATTTCACGCGCGTCGCGCGCGCCGCATGCGTGAGCAGCTCGAACGTCGCGGCCCCTTTCGGGCAGAGATGTCCGCCGGAAATCGGCGACGCGGGATCCCCTTCGACCGAGACCAGCCGGCCGCGGCGATGGAAGATCAACTGGCCGCAGCCGACGCCGCAGTAAGGGCAGATCGAGCGCGACACGTCCGTGGCGTCGTGGCGAGGCGCCAGCGCCCGCGTCGCCGGGCTCATGGCCTCGCGACCCGTGCCGTCCGTACCGGTGGCGAGCTGGCGGAACGCCGGCCAGCTCGTCAGCAGATCCTTGATCATGATCTGATTCTATCTGTCGAAGATCACTCCCGGCGCCAGCTTCCAGTCAGGATCGAGCGCGCGCTTCACGGCGCGCATCTGCGCGATTCCTTCGTCGCCGTAGAGTTGGCGCAGCAGCGCCTGCTTGACCGGATGGCGGCCGACGCCGTGCTCGGCCAGCGGACAGCCGCCGAGCCGCACGACCTCGCGTCCCAGCGCCAGAATCGCCTCCTTGCCGCGTTCGACGTCTGCGTACGAGTGCGGGATCACGTTCGGATGCACGTTGCCGTCGGAGATGTGTCCCCAGACGGCGAAGTCCAGTCCGCGTGACGCGAAAGCGTCGCGGTAGAGCCTCATCATCTCGGCGAAGCGCTCGAACGGAACGATCATGTCGGCGGCCGTCTTCACGATCCGCGGATCGATCTCCTGCTGCGCGCGGCCCACGCGCTGGTTCACTCCCGCCGGCACGGCTTCGCGCAGCGCCAGGAACTGCCCGGCGCGCCGCATGTTGCCGGGGAGCGCCATCTGCGCCTGGTCGAACGCGCCGCGCGCGCGTAACGACGCGCACACGCGGCCGATGGCGGAGTCGATGCGGCCATCCTGGATCTGCTCGAACGCCTGCTCCTCCGTCGTGCCGGCGGTCAGCTCCAGCTGCACCAGCAGCGCGACCGCGGTATCGGATGGAAATGCCACGTCGCAAAGGCGATCCGCGCCGTCCTCGTGGAGGATCTCGAGGCAGCGCCGATCCATCTGTTCGATCGCCGCGACCGAAGGGTCGCGGCGGAGATCGGCGGCGAGGGCGATCGAGTCGGGTTCGGATGCGCAGGGGACGAGCGCCATGGCCGTTGTCGGGACCGGCGACGCCGTCCTGAACGTCACCGTGGTCACGACGCCGAGCGTCCCTTCCGATCCGATGAACAGATCGATCAGATCCATCCCCGGCGTGGCGAAGTAGCCGGCCGACACCTTGTCCACGCGCGGCATGCGGTAGGCGGGAACCGGCACCTCGATCGTGCCGCTCGTCGTGGGTACCCGCAGCCGTCCATCGCGCGCGGTGTGCTCGCCGCGGACGATCGTCAGCTCGGAGCCGTCTGCGAGGACGACATCCAGCGCCTGCACCCATGGGCGCACCGATCCGTGCCTGAAAGTCGCGGCGCCGGCGGCGTTGGTCGCGACGATGCCGCCCGCGAAGGCCCCCGTGAAGGTCGGGACGGGAGGAAACCAGGCGTCGAGCGAGGCGAGCGCGTGCTGGATCGAGGCAATCGGGACACCGGCCTCGACCCGGATGGAGCCGCCGCCGATGTCGAGGATCCGCGCGAGCTTCTCGGTCGACAGGACGGTCTCGCCCATCGGCGTGGCGCCGCCCGTCAGCGACGACTGCGCGCCGACGGGCAGCAGCCTCAGCGCGGCGCGGACGATCGCCGGGATCTCCGCGGTCGAGCGCGGCACGGCGATCGCGGCCGCGTGGCCGCCGGGAAAGTGCGCCGCGTCTGAGAGATAGCGCCTGTCCATCTTGGGGTCAGGCCTGCAAACCGGCCTCTCCCGGGGGTCAGGTCTGCAAACCGGCCTTTCCCGGGGTCAGGTCTGCAAACCGACGCATGCCGTGCCAGGTCGGCTCATCGCGGCGAGAGACCTGACCCCCGGAAGCGTCGGTTTGCAGACCTGACCCCGAATCGGCGCGGAGGCCTGGCACCGCGAAGCGACGTTTTACAGACCTGACCCCCGGGCGGGGGCGGCGCCGCCGGGCTGTTGCGGCGGGGTGGTCAGCGGCTTCTCGGCGCCGCGGTGACAGGTGTAGCAGGTGACGCGCGGCTCGCCCGCGGGCTTGTCGCCGACACTGGCGAGCTGCTGGTTCACGTCGGTCACCATCTTGAGCATGAGCCGCGCGGACTTCTTGTTGGCCTTCTCGTCCGATGCGAAGTCAAACGTGCTCAAGTCGGCGCCTTCTTCACCCACATGGCAGAACGGGCAGCGCACGCCAAGGCCGCGCGTGAAGCCCCGCATGATCTGGGTGACCTGCTGCCGGGTCATGTCCTTCGGCAGCACCTGCAGGTTCTTGGGCGGCGGCTGCGGACCGCGGCCGCCCCCCGGCGCGCCCTGCGGCGGCTGACCCGCGGGCGGCTGCCCGGCGGGGGGCTGGCCGGCCGGAGGCTGCCCGGTAGGAGGCTGCCCGGTAGGAGGCTGCTGCGCGGCGACGGCGAGCGTGACGGAGAAGAGTGCGGCGGAACAGACCAACGCGGCTTTTTTCATGGGCACGAATACTATCCGAAACGGGAAGCCTATTGGCCGGCGCCTCCCCGAATGAAGCCCGGCTGCTTCAGCGTCGTCGGCGGCGGAAGGCCGTTCATCGGATCGACGGTGTAGCGCCACGCCTCGATGCGCCAGTTCCCGCCGCCACCGACCAGGATCAGCGTGCACCATCCCGTGTTGTAGCGATCGGGCGCCAGCCCGCGCCCGGGACCCGTGGGACCGCTGGTCCCCGCCGGATCGACCAGGCGCAGCTCCCATTTGCCGTCGGCGATGGCGACGCCCGGGGTGACGCAGCGGATGTCGTTCAGCGTCAGCGGATGGCTCGAGCCGCGGTACTCCTTCTTGTTGAACAGCTCCTGGCGGTTGGCGCGAATGATCTGCTGGCCCCGCTCGATCGTGCCGTCGGGATGCCGCATGTCTCCCATGTCGGTGAACATCAGCGAGATTGACTCGGCATCCATCTGCTTCCACAAAACGCTGAAGCGCGGCCCGATGTTGCGGATCGCTCGATCCTCGAGCGCCGTACAGCCGTTGACGGCGCGCTCGTCGATCTCTTGCTGTCGTGAAGGCGCGGGGCGCGCGGGACGCGGCGGAGCCGGCGGAGGCGTGGCCTTCTTTGCCTCTGGCAGCGGCGCCGCGCGGATCTTCTCGATGTCGTCGAGCGCACCCGCCACGACCGCTTCGACCAGCACGCGGCCTTTCTCCGCCGTCGCCAGCGTCGGGTCGCCGTAGACACCGGTCGCGGAGAACGTTCCCGGTGCATCCTTCTGGCGCGTCATCGCGCCGGCACCGGCGCCGTACTCGCGCACCGCCTTCTTCATGTCGACCGCGGAGGGATCGACGAACAGCATCATCGACGTCTCGATCTCGTCGGCATGCGCGGCGCTGCGCGTCGGCGTCTGATCGTGGTGCACCGCCGCGTTGGCGAGCCGCCAGCCCATGTCGGTATAGCCAAGCAGGACCCCGTCGTCCGCGAGCGCCCTGGCGGCGTCCCCCAGCGCCGACATCGCGGACGATTCCGTGTTGAGCACGTAGAACCGGCGCGGGCCGTACTTGGCAAGGCTCCTGGCGACGTCGACGGTCACGTCGCGCGCGGTGGTGCGCGACAGCGACGTGGAGCCGGGATACTCGAGGAACGTCGGGGAGAAATGATAGGTCAGCGCCGGCGCGATCACGACCGGCGCCGCCGCTTGCACCCGCCCGGCCAGATAGCGGGCGAGACGCTCCTTGTTGTTCAGCCTGAGGTGCGGACCGTGCTGCTCCGTCGCGAGGCCGAGCGGGATGACGACGACGCTCGAATCGGTGAGCGTCTTTTCCGCCTCGGGCCACGTGAGGTCGCCGAGGACGACCCCGGACTTTACCGGTTCGACAGGAGCGACCGGCCGGGCGTCGCGCGGCGCCTGGGCCGCCACCAGCCCCGTGACTACGACGGCCGCTGCAAGTCCTGCGAATGCCTGCCGCATCATCCCCTCCCCTGGGATTCAGACGTCCGCCTTCGCCGCGTGGCTTCGCCTGGGCGGCTTCGGCGGGACAGGTCCGCTGCGCCGCGTGGCTTCGCCGTTCGGCTTGGTGGACCGAAGGGACTGTACACTGAGCGTCCGGCATGGTGGACTGGAACGCCGAGCGCTACCACGAGGTCTCGGCCCCGCAGCAGGCGTGGGGGCGCCGCATGCTCGAGCGGCTGCCGCTCGAGGGGCACGAACGTGTGCTCGACCTCGGCTGCGGCACCGGACGTATTACGGCGGAGATCGCCGCGCGCGTCCCGCGCGGCGGTGTGATCGGCCTCGACCGCTCCGAGTCCATGCTGCAGACCGCCTCGGTGTGGCTGCGCGAGCATTCGCCACGCACCCGACTGGTCATGGCCGACGGGGCGCAGCTGCCGTTCAGCCGCGCCTTCGACGCCGTGTTCAGCGGCGCGACCTTCCACTGGATTGCCGATCACGCGGCGCTCTTTCGCTCGATCGTGACGGCGCTTCGCCCGGGCGGCCGGCTGGTCGCGCAGTGCGGCGGCGCCGGCAACCTCGCGCAATTGATGGGACGCGTCTCGCGGCTGATGGAAGAGCGCCGCTTCGTCCCCTTCTTCACCGAATGGACCGAGTTGACCTATTACGCGGATGTCGATTCCACCAAGCGCCGGCTGATCGCAGCGGGTTTCACCGACGTCGAGGTCTGGCTCGAGGCCGCGCCGACCACATTCGACAGCCCGGACGCCTACCAGCAGTTCATCGCGACGGTGTGCGTGCGCAATCACCTGACCTGTCTCTCGCTGGACGAACGGCGCGCCTTTCTTCGCGAGCTGACGGTGGCGGCCGTGCGTGACCAGCCCGCGTTCACGCTCGACTACTGGCGGCTGAACATCACGGCGAGACGACCCGCATGACCGACGCCGAGTGGTACCGCACGCGCATCGTCACATGGACGGCGCGCCGGGATCGCGATCTGCGCACCGCGACGACCCTGTCGCGCTGGCGCCTCGCCAGCTTTCTCGGCGGCGTCGCGCTCGTGTGGTGGTCGCTCGAATCACTCGTCGATCCCGCGCGAGCCGCCGGCGTGCTCGCCGGCCTCGCCGCGCTGATCCTCTTCGGCGTGCTGGTGGTCCGTCATGCGCGCGTGCTCGACGAGGTCGAGCGATCCGAGGCCGCGCTGCGACTGAGCGGGCAGGGCCTGGCACGCCTGGCGCGTGACTGGAAGGACCTGCCGGAAGTGCCTCCGCCTGGCCGGCTCGACTTCGACGCCCATCCCTACGCGCGCGACCTGGACCTCTTCGGCCACGCGTCGCTGACGAAATGGCTCGGCCGCGCCGCGACGAGCGACGGCACCGCGCGCCTGCACGACTGGCTCCTCACCGCCGCGGCGACCGAAGACATCGCGCCGCGGCAGGCCGCGCTGGAGGAACTGGCCCCGAGGCGCGAGTGGCGCGAGACGCTTGCCGTCGAAGGGGAGCTGACGGCCGCCAGCGCAGCGAACCTGGTGCGCTTTCTGGCCTGGGCGGAGTCGAGCGACTTCCCGGTGCCGCCCTTCGTGCACGCGGCGGCGATCGTGCTGCCGATCGCCACGGCGATCTTCTTCACGCTGTGGATGACGAGCGTCAGCGAAGGGGCATGGTGGCTGCTGACGCTGGCGTGCACGATTACCCTGTCGTTCGCGTACGGCCCGCGCATGTATGCGACCTTCGATCGCGTCACCGTCGGTGAACGCGGGCTCGAACGCTACGCGACGATGTTCTCGCTGGTGTGCGGTGAGCGCTGGACGGCGCCGCTGCTGGCGGAGCTGAAAGGCGCACTCTGCATCGGCGGCGCCGCGCCGGGGCTGGTCCGGCAGCTCTCGCGGCTGGCCGGATGGTCCGAGCTGCGGACCGGCGCCGCGCTCCTGCATTTTCCGATTCAGGCGCTGACGATGTGGGACTTCCACGTCTTCTTCGCGATGCAGCGGTGGCGCACGAAATCCGGCCGGCACATCCGCGGCTGGATCGACGCGCTCGGCACCATGGACGCGCTGGCCGTCCTCGCCAACGTGCGCGCCAGTCAGCCGGACTGGATCGCGCCGCGGGTCGATCCCGGCGTGCGCGCCATCGAGGCGACGGCGCTCGGGCATCCGCTGATCGCCGACGATCGACGTGTCGTCAACGACGTGACCGTCGGACCTGCCGGAACGGTGCTCCTCATCACCGGCTCGAACATGTCGGGCAAGAGCACGCTGCTGCGCGCGATAGGGCTCAACATGGTGCTGGCGCAGGCCGGGGCCCCGGTCTGCGCCCGGGGATTGGCGATGCCGCCTGCGGACCTGCAGACCAGCATCCGCGTGCAGGACTCGCTCGAGCTGGGGTTGTCGTATTTCATGGCGGCGCTGGCGCGCCTCAAGCAGATCGTGGACGCCGCCGAGCGCGGCGCGGCGCCGGGACGGATGCTGACCTACCTGCTCGACGAAGTCCTGCAGGGCACCAACAGCGTCGAGCGCGGCCTCGCGGTGCGGGCGATCGTCGGCCATCTGCTCCAGGCCGGAGCGATCGGCGTGATGACCACGCACGATCTGGCGCTGGCGCACGAAGAGCCGCTGAGCACGGCCGCGCAGCTGGCCCACTTCACCGAGCAGGTGCACGCCGACGGGCGCATGACGTTCGACTACCGGCTCCGCCCGGGCCTGGCGACGTCCACCAACGCGCTGCGGCTGATGCAGTTGATCGGCATCCCCGCGAAATGATCCGCCGCGCGCTGGCCGTCATCGCGCTCTTTGCCGCGCTGACCGCGCTCATGACGTGGCCGCAGGTCCGCTGGCTCGGATCGCGGGCGACGCCGCACCAGGATGTCTTCTTCAACATGTGGCGGCTGCAGTGGGTGGCCCACGCGCTGGTGACGCCGCGCGCGCACCTGTTCGACGCCAACATCTTCACGCCCGAGCCGCGCACGCTGGCCTTTTCCGACGCGATGCTGGTCGAGGCCTTCGCCGCGGCGCCGCTGGCGTGGGCCGGTGTGCGCCCGATGCTGGTGCACAACCTCGTGCTGCTCGGCGGGATCGTCGTGTCGGCGTCGACGATGTTCATGCTGGTCCGCTACCTGACCGGCTGCAGCGGCGCCGGCGTCGTCGCCGGCGTCGTCTTCGCGTTCGTGCCCTACCGGTTCGACCATTACATGCACATGGAGCTGCAGTGGACGGTCTGGGCGCCGCTCGCGTTCTGGTCGATGCATCGCACGTTCGACACCGGCGAGTGGAAGTACGGCATCGCGACCGGGCTGTCGGTGGCGCTGCAGATGCTGTCGAGCATCTACTACGGCATCTTCCTCGCCACGCTGCTGCCGGTTGGCGCGCTGCTTCTCGCGCGCGACGGCGAGGCTCCGCGGAGGCGGGTGTTCGCCGCGCTCGCGGCCGGGGCCGTCGTCGCCCTCCTCGTCAGCGCCGCCTACGCACGTCCTTACAGGGCAAGCCACGCGACTGTCGGCGACCGCTCGCAGGAGGAGGTGCTGCAGTTCAGCGCGCGCGTGTCGAGCTATCGAGCCGCGACCGCCGGCAACTGGCTTTACGGTGGACGGTTCGCCGCGCGGGCGGGGGACGAGCGGCGCCTGTTTCCCGGCCTGCTGCCGCTGCTGCTGGCGACGATCGGGCTGCTGCTTCGCGTCCCCGGACGCAGGCCAATCGTCTATCTGCTCCTGATGGTTGCGGCGTTCGAGATGTCGCTCGGGCTGCGCGGGTACGGCTATACGTTCCTTTCCGTCCACATTCCGCCATTTCGCAGCCTGCGTGCGCTCGGACGCCTCGGGATTTTCGTCGCGATGTTCCTGGCCGTGCTCGCGGGGTACGGGTACTCGCTGCTGGCGTCGGGCCGCTCGCGCGCCGTCCGCGCCGCCCTCGCCGGCGCAGTCGTGCTGATTCTGCTGGCGGAATACCGCACCAGGCTGCCGCTGGAGCCCTATCCGAATGCGGCGCCGCCGGTCTATCGCTTCCTCGCCACGCAGCCGCGCGGCATCGTCGCCGAGTTCCCGGTGCCGCAGCCCGACACGTTGCCGGGGCACGACGCCGAATTCGCCTACATGTCCACCTTCCACTGGTTTCCGCTCGTCAACGGCTACAGCGGCACCTATCCGCCGTCATATATCGGGCGCATCGATCGGCTACGCGACTTCCCCGATGCGGCGTCGATCGATCAATTGCGCCGCGACGCCGTGCGCTACGTCATCGTCCATAGCTACCATTACGACCCGCCGGTCTGGCAAACCCTTGCCCAGCGGCTGGATGCGAGCGCCGACCTGATCCAGCTCGGCCGCTTCGAGGATGCGAACGCCACCGCGGTCGTCTACCGGCTGCGCTAGTGGCATCGGGGTTGCTCTGCTCAGCTCGCGGAGGCCCCTGGTGACCCGACGAGCCCTTGGAATTCTCACGAGTGTGGTGGTATCCGGACTTGGCGCGTGGTGGCTGGCGAATTATCGCCGGTCGCGCGTGTCTTCCAACCCAACGCCGGCGCACGAACGCGGTGAAGTGATCTTCCGCAATACGCCGGTGGCTGCGGACTCAGAGGCGCTGATTTAGCCGACGGGCGAGCGCGCGGGGCCGATCCCGCGTCTGCGAGCGTTCGCCATGAAGCTCATCTGCGTCGATCTCGATACAGCCCTGCCCGCGATCCCTCCGTGCACGCACGGAGCGCAGTGGGTGCTCGCACGCCTGCACGGGCGTCCGGTCGGCGTCGTCTATCCGCCCGCCGCCGGGTGTGATCCGGCCGAACTCGGGCGCCTGATCCTCGCCCAGCGAGGATGGTCGATCGCGCAGCATCTCGCGGCCGACTGCCTCGCCGACGAGCGGACGTTCGCGGACCTGTCCTCGTTGCCGCGCGCGTGCCCGCGCGCTCCCGCCACACCCGCGCTGACGCTCACCGTCGCGGTCTGCACGCGCAATCGCGCCGCGCAGCTGTCGGAGTGCCTGGATGCGGTGGCGGCAATCGACTACCCGCCGCACCTGCTCGACATCGTCATCGTCGACAACGCGCCTTCGGACGGTTCGACGCGCGACGTCGTCGCGCGCTATCCACGCATGCGCTACGTCGTCGAGCCGCGTCCCGGCCTCGATTGGGCGCGTAACGCGGCCATTCGCGCCTCGACGGCCGACATCGTCGCCTATACCGACGACGACGTCAGCGTCGATCGCGGCTGGCCGAAAGCGATTGCGGCGGCGTTCGAGGCGGAGCCGCACGCCGCGTGCGTGACCGGCCTGGTCGTCCCCGACGAGCTCGACTCGCCGGCGCAGGTGCTGTTCGAAACGTGCGGCGGGTTCGGACGCGGGTTCGAGCGCGCCGTCTATCGTGTCGACGTCGAGCGCGGCGAGAGCGCGGCGCGCCTGTATGGCGGCACCGGGCGTTTCGGGACCGGCGCGAACATGGCCTTCCGGCGGTCGTTCCTTGCCTCCGAAGGGCTCTTCGATCCGGCGCTCGACGTCGGCACGCCCACCAACGGCGGCGGCGATCTCGAGATGTTCTTCCGCGTGCTGAAGGCGGGCCGCGTCCTGGTCTACGAGCCGGCGGCGATGGTCCGCCACCGCCATCGCCGCAGCTACGAAGAGTTGCGCAGGCAGATCGCCAACAACGGCATCGGCTTCTATTCGTACCTGGTGCGCACGGCACGGGCCTATCCCGATGAACGCGCGGCGATCGCCCGGCTCGGCCTCTGGTGGTTGTGGTGGTGGCACGTTCGCCGTATCGTCCGTGCGCTCGTCCGCCCCGGACCCGTCCCCCTCGACCTGATGCTGGCGGAGTTGAAGGGATCGTTCATCGGCCTGCGGCGGTACGCCGTCGCGCGGCGCCACGCCGCAGCCGTCCTGCAGCAGTTCGGCCCGCCGTCCGAGAGGGCGGCAGCGGAGATCTCATGAAGCCGGACCGGGACTGCGCAATTGCCGTGAGGACCGTTGACATCGCGCAACGCGTCGACCCGCTCGCCGACGTCTCCGCCTACAGGTTGACGCGCGTGTTCGTCACCGACGGCGGCGTCCTCGTGGGCAGCGTCGAGATCGCGAACGCGCGACAGCCCATCTCGGCCATCCGCCTGCGCGAGGCAATCGCGAATGGGCTGTCCTATCACCTCATGAGGCGCGCGCTGGAAAAGCAGCTCGCGCTGGACCGGGTCTCGAGGCTTCCGCCGCACGTGCCGGTTTCGATCGTCATCCCGACGTGCAACCGCCCCGACGACCTCCGCCGCTGTCTCGACGCGCTGCATCGCGAGCGGCCGATCCGCCCGCGCGAGATCGTGGTCGTCGACAACCGTCCCGGGCCGGCGAGCCCGACGGCGGCGGTGGTCCGCGACTTTCCGGACGTGCGCCTCGTCGAGGAACCCAAGCCCGGCCTGTCGTACGCGCGCAACTGCGGCTTCGCCGCGGCGACGGGCGACATCCTGATCGCCATCGACGACGACGTGGTGGTGTCGGAGGGATGGCTCGAGCGGCTGGTCGCGCCGTTCGCGCGCCGGGAGGTGATGGCCGTCACCGGCCACGTGCTTCCGCTCGAACTGGAAACGCGCTCGCAGTGCGAGTTCGAGGCATACGGCGGCCTCGGCAAGGGGTTCAACCACTTCGAAGTGGACGGGCAATGGTTCCGATCCGTCCGTGGGGCGGTGCCGACGTGGAACATCGGCGCGACGGCCAACGCGGCGTTCCGCGCCGCGATCTTCGACGATCCGGCCATCGGCATGCTCGACGAGGCGCTCGGCGCCGGCATGCCGACCGGCTGCAGCGAAGACACGTATCTCTTCTACCGGATCCTCAAGGCCGGGCACACCATCGTCTACGATCCCACCGCGTTCGTGTGGCATCGCCATCGCCGCGATGCCGCGGCGCTGCGGCACCAGATTCACTGTTACAGCAAAGGACACGTCGCGTATCACCTGACGACACTCGTCCGCGACGGCGACCGGCGCGCGCTCGTGCGGCTTGGCTATTCGCTGCCGAAGATCTACCTGCGTCGTGCGTATGCGCGTCTGCGCCGGCGCAGCGACTACCCGTTGAACCTGATCCTGACCGAGGTCGCCGGCACTCTCGCCGGACCCTGGGCGCTCTGGCAATCGCGCCGCCGCGTGCGGCGCCTCGGGCCGGGGGCCAGAATGAGCCGACATCATGCTGTATCGATGGAAAGTCCGCTTACTCAAACGTCCGCGACTTAACCTGCTGTGGCGCTACTGGCGCACGCGCCAGGGAGAGATCACGGGCAGCTACGATCGGCTTCCCGAGTTCATCCGCAATCACGTGCCCGGCCGGTCGTTTGCCGACATCGGGTGCATGTGGGGCGTCAACGGCGAGTACTCGTTCATCGCGGAGGCGGCCGGCGCGACGTCGGTCACCGCGGTGGACGTCTTCGGCCCGACGCCCGAGTTCGAGGAGAAGCGGATCACGCGGGGCTCGCGTGTCCGCTTCGTGCTGGGGGACGCGACGCGCGCGGGCACGCTCGACGAGATCGGCGAGGCCGACGTCGTCTTCTGCGCCGGCGTGCTGTATCACCACCCGAGCCCGTTCGACCTGCTCGTCGCGCTGCGCCGGATCTGCCGCGAGACGCTGATCCTGCGCACGTCGACGATCCCCGAGGTGCGCGGACTGCCGAACGCCGCGGTCTACTTCCCGATGCTGAAGCCCGAGGCGCGCTCGCTGTGGAACCTGAAGAGCCTCGGGCTGCTGCACCAGGCAGGCATCAGCAACGAGTTCCAGCGGCACGAAGGGTACGGCAACTGGTTCTGGGGCCTGACGCCGAGCTGCCTCGAGTCGCTGCTCGAGACCGCGGGATTCCGCGTGGACTTCCGCGCCACCGAAGCGTTCGCGCAGACCGTCGTCTGCACGGCGGTGGCGCCGGCGCTCGAACACCGCCTGCCCGATCACCTGCAGGCGCGCGAACTGGCGGCGCAGATCTCGGCGGCGGGCATCGCGCGACCCGCGTAGCGGGCGCTACGGCGCGGTGCGCGCCGCGCCGGTGACGAGCGACGCCTTCTTCGCCGCTTCCCGCCGCAGCACCCACGGCGCGAGGTGCGCGAGCGTGATCGTCTTGCGGAGCGCCGGCCGCACCTCGCGCGAGCGCAGGTGCTCGCGGATTTCCTCCACCAGCTTCGTGCCGTAGAAGTCCTGCCACTGGCGCACTCCCTCGCGCCAGGCCGCGGCGAACGGGCCCGAGGCCTCGGCGCGATGCCGCCGCATCACCGCCAGCGTTTCCCGCAGCATGCGCGAGGCTTTGCCGCTCATCGACAAGGGGTGCTGGCGGTAGGCCGCGACCAGCGTCCCGTGATCGCGGATTCGCTCGTCACGGGTGATGCGCAGATAGAGGTCGTAATCCGCCGCCGCGTCGAACCCCTCGTGGAAGCCGCCGGCCCGCTCGAGCGCCTCGCGCCGGAAGATCGCCGCCGCCGGCATCCAGATCAGGTTGCCCTTTCGCAGGAAGGCGTCGTGGTGATCGCAGATGGTCACCGGCTGCGCGGGCGTCGGCCAGTGCGTGCCGTCGGGCCCCATCATCACGCAGCGCCCGTAGGCCATCGCGCAGTCGGGGCGCGCGGCCAGCGCCGTCACGCCGGCGGCGATGCCGCCCGGCAGCAGGCAGTCGTCGGCGTCGAGGAAGACGACCAGCGAACCGGCCGATTCCCGGAGCCCGCGGTTGCGCGCGCCGGCGACGCCGCGATTGGCCTGCCGCACGTAGCGGACGCCGGGACGCGACATCGCGACTTGCCGCGTGTTGTCGCTCGATCCGTCGTCGACGACGACGACTTCGGCGTACGGGTCCTGCACGCGGACGCTGTCGATCGCGGCGCCGAGAAACTGCGCCTGGTTGTAGCAGGGGACGATGACGGAGACGGGCGGTGCGTGCATGACTCAGTCCGCGAGGCGCGCCCGTACGAAGCCCTTGAAGAAGCGCAGGCGCAACTCGGCAAGGAATGCCGCCTCCCAGTCCGCGAGGACGATTGACCGCACCCACGCGGCGGCATCCGCCGCTGCCGCGCGCAGCAGATGTCCCGGCACCCCGAGCGGCGCCACTCGCGCGCGTTCCACGTCGGCCAGCTGCATCAGCGCCGAGAACCGCCCGTGCCCCTCGTGCCAGCGGCGGTGATAGCCGCGATCGCAGCGGTCCGCCTGGACGCGCGCGTGCACCATCAGTCCAGGCGTGTAGAGCATCCGCCCGCCGCTCGCATACAGCCGCGACAGGAACTCGTGATCCTCGGTCGACCCGATGCCGTCCTTCACGCGTTGCACGTGCTCGGCGAAGACGCCGACGCGCTGGAACACCGAACGCCGGAACGCGACGTTCGCCCCGACCAGGCCGATCGGCAGCGCCGCGTCGAACACCCTCATCGTCTCGCCGTGATCCTGCAGCGCCAGCGGCGCCCAGTGATGGTGGGTGAGCCATTCCGGCGGCGCGCCCTGCCACGCCGGCAGCACCCGTCCGCCGACGCCATCCACCTCGGGTCGGGCATCGAGCGCGGTGACGATGGACGTCACCCAGCCGGGCGCGGCCTCGACATCGTCATCGGTGAACGCGACGATGTCCGCCGCGGCGGCCGCGATGCCGGCATTGCGCGCGTGCGACAGCCCCTGCCGGGTCTCGCGAATCACGCGCAGTCGCGGATCCGGCGTCGCGGCCAGCAACGACGCCGTTTCGTCGCTCGAGTTGTTGTCGACGACGATCAGCTCGAACGTGCCCGCGGGCGCGTCCTGCCGCAGCAGCGCGTCGATCGCGGCCGGCAACAGCCCGGCGCGGTTATACGTCGGCAGGACGACGCTGACCGTCGGGGGCATCAGCCCACCTCCACTGGTGCGGGGCGTAGAAGTAGCCGCGGACGGACTTGCCCGGCTTCACGTCCAGCAGCCGCGTGCCGTACCACCAGTCGATGGTGGCCGGCGCGTGTCGATCGCGGATCGAGGCGCCGACGGAGTAGATCCCCGGCTGCAGCCCGAAGCCGTCGCAGACGAACTCGAGCCGCCGCCGTCCCGGCATCAGCACCACCGCGGCGTCGGTGGTCGCGGTGCTCTGCTGGCAGTGCAGCGTCCGGCCGTCGCGGGAGTAGTAGAACACCTCCACGACCGCCTCCGCGATCGGCACCGTCACGTCGATTTCGACGACCGTGCGCAGCCGGCCTCCCGTGGCCGTGCCGGGCACGTCGAGGCCGGCGTCGTCCACGAAACGCACGTCGCAGACGCGCGCGGCGCCGGCTTCCGCGACGACTGACGCGCCGGCGGTGTCGGCGGCAAAGGATTCGGCGACGAGCTGGTGATAGTGCCCGAGCACTTCCGCCGGGGACCCGATGTCGGTGACGCGGCCGCGGTTCATGAGCACCACGCGATCGCAGAGGCGCTCGATCGACCCCAGGTCGTGAGAAATGAACACCATCGTCGTGCCGCCGCGCCGCAGCTCGCCGATGCGCTCGTAGCACTGGATCTGGAACGCGGCATCGCCGACGGCGAGCACTTCGTCCACCAGCAGGATGTCGGCCTCCAGGTGTGCGGCGACGGCAAAGCCGAGCCGCACGTACATCCCCGACGAGTACCACTTCACCGGCATGTCGATGAACGGCCGGACGCCGGAGAAGTCGACAATGCGATCGAGCTTGGCGGCGATCTCGCGCCGTTTCATGCCGAGCACGGAGCCGCTCAGGAAGACGTTCTCCCGCCCGGTCAGCTCGGGATGGAACCCCGACCCGACTTCGATCAGCGCCGCCAGGCGCCCGCGCAGCTCGATGGTGCCGGCAGTGGGGCTGGTGATGCGCGACAGCAGTTTCAGCAGAGTGCTCTTGCCGGCCCCGTTGCGCCCGATGATGCCGAGCGTCTCCCCGCGCGGGATGTCGAGCGTCACGTCTCGCACGGCCCAGAAATCCTGGTAGCGCAGGCCGGCGCTCGAGGCCGGCTGCCGCACCCGGTACTTCTTCGAGACGCCCCTGAAACGAACGTCGCGCACGTCCATGGCCGGCATCAGATGAGATCCGCCATCGTGGCTTCCGCGCGCTTGAAGAACAGGTAGGCCAGCGGCAGCACCACCGCGGTGACGATCGCCGCGAACCGCAGCGGGACGGGATCGGGCGGCGCGTGGTGCAGGAGAACGTCGCGGAACGACCCCACGATGCCCGCGATCGGGTTCAGCAGGTACCAGCTGCGCCACGAGGCCGGCACCACGCTCAGCGGATAGATGATCGGCGAGGCGAACATCAGCCCCTGCACCAGTACCGGCAGCGCCACGCCGACGTCGCGGAACCGCACCTGCACCGCCGAGAGCACCAGCGATACGGCCAGCGTCCACAGCGCCAGCAGCGCGACGATCGGCAGCAGCAGCCACGCGTGCGCGGTCAACGGCACCGCATACCACGCCATCAGCGCCACCAGGACCACGAAGCCGATCGCGAAGTCGAACGCACCGGCCACGACGTAGGTGATCGGCAGGATCTCGCGCGGGAAGTAGACCTTCGTGATCATCTGGTTGTGGCTGACCAGCGAGTTGGTGGCGCTGGTCACCGAGCCGCTGAAGAACGTCCACGGGAGGAGCGCCGTGTAGGCGAACAGCGCGTAGGGCGTGCCGTCGCCCGGCATCTTCGCCAGCACCGAGAACACCGCCGTGAAGATGACCATCATCATCAGCGGCTGCAGCACCGCCCAGGCGAGCCCGAGCGACGTCTGCTTGTAGCGCACGCTGATGCGGTGCGCGCTCAACGTCACGAGCAGATCGCGGTACTCCGCGAGGCGGGCGAGATGCTCGTGCAGGCGCAGCCAGGCGGACGAGGCGGGGCGGATGACGATGACGGCCATCGGTCAGCCGGCGAGCTCGACGTCGTCCATGTGCCGCTCCTCGGCCGGCGCGAGCTCTTCCATCCGCGCGAGCTCGTGCTGCATCGCCGCATAGCCGTGGTCGGATCCGTCCCGGCGGCTGGCCACCGGCGAGAACCGCGCCAGCGTGTAGACCTGGCGGCCGCAGAAGTAGCCCGTCACGTCCCACATCCGCAATTCGTCGGTGAACACGTCGCGTGCCGGACGGCGGCTTCTCGGGCGCGACAGCCGCAGCAGCGCCCGGCCCGCGCGCCCCCACAGGAACCGCGGGATACCGGCCAGATAGGCCACCGGCAGCGGGTGGCGCCGATCCATCAGCCCGCGCGAGACGCCGCGCCAGAAGCACCAGCGCCGGAAGTACTCGCGCGACAGGCGCGAGGTCTCGATGTAGTGATTGATGACCAGGGTCGGATAGTAGCGGCCGATGCGGTGCGCCTCGAGCAGCCGCCAGTACATGTCCTCGTCTTCGCAGGAAAACAGCCGCGAGAACGATCCGGGGCCGAGATGCTCGGCGTACGGCCCGACCAGCTGCAGCGCCCGCCGCCGGATCACCGCGTTGCCGCCTTTGAGGATGCCGGGGAAGTCGCGCCCGTAGGGCCGCGGCGCGGATCCGTTGTCGACGACGCCGACGACGGCGAGGTACTCGTCGGGCAGCCAGTCGGGCAGCGGCGTGTCGCAGATCGGGACGTAGGGTCCGCCGATGAAATCGAGGTGCGGATCCGTGAACGCGTCGGCGATCACGGTCAGCCACTCCGGGGTGACCTCTTCGTCGTCGTCGATCATGCCGACCAGATCGCCGCCGGTTGCCTCGATGGCGGCGTTGAGGGCCTTGGACTTTCCACGCCGCCGCTCCTCGAGCAGCGTGATCATCCCTGGGTACGACATCTGAAGCCAGCGCACGACGTCACGTGAGTCATCCGTGCAGCCGTTGCAGATGACGGTCACATGGACCAGGAGCCTTGGGGTCGGGGTCGCCGACAGCACGGAGCGCACGCAGCGCTCCAGCATCGGGGCACGGTTGTGCGTCGGAATCAGGACATCGAGTCGCAGTCTCGGGTCCATGCCGAGGTCATCTGCAACGCGAGTACCGTACTGTTGTGCCGCGTCTGGCGTTGCGCTTGCAAAATCGCCCCGCGTGAGGAGGGAAACGCCCGCCGCTTGCCACTATTGCCCGAAGTGGGTGACCGGGTTGTGGCTTTCCCTGGGTATCGCGATGCTCCTGTTCGGCGTCGGCTGCCGTCGCGTCCCGCCGGCGGTGGACCTTAGTGCCAGGCCCGCGCCAAGCGCGACCGTCACCGGCGTCGTCCGCGTCACCGTAGCGTCGGGCCCCGTTTCCGGGCGAACGGTGGAGATCGTCAATACCTCGACGGGCGAGCGGCGCAGCGTACAGACAACCGACAACGGCGGTTTCGCGCTCGCGGTGCCCGCCGGCCGTTATCGTGTCGATGTCACGCTCAAGGACGGCGAAACGATCGTGAAACGCCCCGGAATCCTCGACATGCAGGGGGGCGCCGTCGGTTCCCCCATCGAGTTCGTCGTCGGTCCGTCGCGCGTCGTCCATCCGCGCGGCCCCGCCTATCGCGTCGACAACGGTCTCGGATCTCCCATCGCCTAGCCTCTCAAGCCCTGTCCCGAGCGAGCGAAGTGAGTCGAGGGGGCGGATATACTTCCGCCATGTCCGCAGACCGCGCCGCCGACGACTCGCCGATGGGTCGTGTATACACTCTGGTCATCGTCTGTCACGCAGCGGTCATCACTCTTCTCTGGTGGTTTGGCCGGACGTTTTCCCGCTGAGCCGGTCCTCCTTTCATGCGTCCGCTCGACTGGATCGTCATCGCCGCGTACCTGTTCTGGATTGTCGCGGATGGATTGAAGCGCACCAAGGGGACCAAGGGCGTCGAGGGGTACCTGCTGGCCAATCGCAGTCTTCCCTGGTGGGCGGTGGGACTGTCGGTGATGGCGACGCAGTTGAGCGCGATCACGCTCGTCGGCACCACCGGCCAGGCGTATGCCGACGGCATGCGCTTCATCCAGTTCTACTTCGGGCTGCCGTTCGCGATGGTGGTGCTGTCGGTGACGCTGGTGCCGTTCTTCTACCGGTCGGGTGTCTACACCGCCTACGAGTATCTCGAGCGGCGCTTCGACGTGAAGACGCGCACGCTGGCCAGCGTGCTGTTCCTGTTCGGGCGCAGCATGTCGACCGGCGCGATCATCTCGGCGCCGGCGGTCATTCTTTCCGTCATCTTTCACTGGAACCTGACGCTGACGATCCTCGCGATCGGCGGGCCGACGATTCTCTACACGATGCTCGGCGGCGTGCAGGCGGTGGCGTGGACCGACGTCAAGCAGATGGCGATCGTGGTCGGCGGCCTGGTCTGCGTCGTCATCGCGCTCATTCTCGGCCTGCCGCACGACGTCAGCATCGCGCAGTCGCTGCACGTCGCCGGCGCCGTCGGCCGGACGAACACCGTCGACTTCCACCTCGACTTCCGGCAGACCTACACGTTCTGGTCGGGCCTGATCGGCGGGCTGTTCCTGCACCTGTCGTACTTCGGCTGCGATCAGAGCCAGGTGCAGCGCTACCTGACGGCGAAGTCGCTGACGCAGGCGCGGCACTCGCTGCTGATGAGCGCGTTCGTGAAGATCCCGCTGCAGGTGCTGGTCCTGCTCGTCGGCGTCTTCATGTTTCTCTTCTACGTCTTCACGCCGCCGCCGATGCTCTTCAACACCGAGTATCGCGAAAAGGTGGAGCAGAGCGCGCGCGCCGCCGACTATCACGCGCTCGAAGGGGAGTTCACGCAGGCCTACGAACGCCGCCGCGCCGCGGCCTCGGCGATGGCGCAATCGAGCGGCGACGAGCGCGCCGCCGCGGGCGAGCAGTTCAGGGCGGCCTCGGGCGAGATGGCGGCGATCCGCGGCCGCGCCGCCCGGCTGGTGCAGGAGGTGAGCGGCGTCGCGAACTACGGGGAGCGGACGGGCGATACGCCGCGGCCGGACGTCAATTACGTCTTCCCCACGTTCGTCACCACGCGCTTGCCACAGGGGCTCGTCGGTCTCATCATTGCGGCGATCTTCGCGGCGGCGATGTCGGCGACCGCGGGGGAGCTGAGCGCCACCGCGACCGCCACGGTCATGGACGTCTACAAGCGCCTGCTGCGCGGCAGCGAAACTGACGCACACTACGTGCTGGTGTCGCGGCTGGCTGTCGCCTTCTGGGGCCTCGTCGCCTGCGTCGTCGCGCACGTGGCGGTGCAGCTCGGCTCGCTGATCGAGGTGGTGAACCGCATCGGCTCGATCTTCTACGGGTCGCTGCTCGGCGTGTTCGTGCTGGCGCTCGCGTTCCGGCGCGCCAACGGGCACGGGGCGTTCGTCGGGCTCCTGAGCGGGATCGTCGTCGTGGTGCTGTTCGCGTTCAATCCCGCCACGCGCGGTATCTCGTACCTGTGGCACAACCCGCTGGGCGTCGCGGTGGTCGTAATAGTGGGAACGGCGGTGAGCCTCATGACGAAACCACAGACGACGTCCGCTGGAACTTCCGCCTGAAGGCGGAAGCCACAGGTGGAACTTCCGCCTGAAGGCGGAAGCCACAGGTGGAACTTCCGCCTAAAGGCGGACGCCACAGGAGCGCTATGAAGAGAGCTCAGGCATGCACGCCTGCCCGCGGTCACGTGGCGTCCGCCGTCGACCATGTGGCTTCCGCCTTCAGGCGGAAGTTCCTCGCCGCCGCGATCGCTGCGGCGCTGCTGCTCCTCTGGCATCCGGGCGCCGGCGCGCAGACGCCGCGCTACGACCTGCTGATCGCCGGCGGCACGGTGATCGACGGCACCGGCTCGCCCGGGCGCGCCGCCGACGTCGCGGTCAAGGACGGCCGCATCGTGACCGTCGGGCGCGTGCCGCGCACGCAGGCCGCGCGGGTCATCGACGCCGCGGGACTCGTCGTCGCCCCGGGCTTCATCGACGTCCATACGCACGCCGACGGCCTGGTCGATCGTCCTGCCGCGTCCAACTTCGTGCGCATGGGCGTCACGACGGTGATCGCCGGCAACTGCGGCAGCTCCGCGCTCGACGTCGCGTCGGCGCTGAACGGGCTCCGCGATCGCCCGGCGGCGATCAACTTCGCAACCCTCGTCGGCCACAACACCGTGCGCATCGCGGTGATGGGATCCGAGAACCGGCTGCCCAGGCCGTCGGAGCTGGCGCACATGAAGTCGCTGGTGTGGAAGGCGATGGCCGACGGCGCGATCGGCTTCTCGACGGGACTGCAGTACGTGCCCGGCACCTACGCGCAGACGCCCGAGATCACCGAGCTGGCCCGGGTCGCCGCCAACGCGGGCGGCATCTACACCTCGCACATGCGCAACGAGGGCACCGAGCTGGAAGCGGCGATCGCCGAGACGATCCAGGTCGGCTTCCTCAGCGGCGCGCGCGTCGAGATCTCGCATCTCAAGGTCGACAGCCCCAGCCGCTGGGGCGGCAGCGAGCGGGCGCTCGCGATGATCGACACGGCGCGCGCCAAGGGGATCGACGTCCGCGCCGATCAGTACGCCTATACCGCGGCCAGCTCGACGCTCGGCATCCGGTTTCCCGCGTGGGCGCTCGAGGGAGGCGACGAGAAGATCGCCGCACGCCTGAACGATCCCGCCACGTGGGCGAAGATCAAAGCGGAGATGGCGGGGCTGCTCGCCGAGCGCGGCCTGCGCGACCTGTCGTTCGCCGTCGTCGCGATGTATCGCCACGATCCGTCGTTGAACGGGCAGTCAATGGCGCAGATCGCGCTGCGGACGAAGGGCAGCGACTCGGCCGACGCGCAGTTCGAGGCGGCGCGCGAGATGCTGCTCGACGGCGGCGCCTCGATGGTCTACCACTTCATGAGCGACGGCGACGTCGATCGCATCATGCGGCACCCGCAGGTGGCGATCGCCTCCGACGCGAGCGTGCTCGCGTTCGGCGACGGCGTGCCGCATCCGCGCGGCTACGGCAACAACGCCCGCGTCCTCGGCCCCTACGTGCGCGACCGTCACGTCATCCCGCTCGAAGAGGCGGTGCGCAAGATGACGTCGCTGCCGGCGACGCACTTCAAGCTCCCGGGCCGCGGCACCATCCGCGCCGGCTACGCCGCCGACCTCGTCGTCTTCGACCCGAAGACCGTCGCCGACACCGCTACCTACGAGTCGCCGCACAACTACGCCGCCGGCGTCCCCTACGTCCTGGTCAACGGCGTGGTCGTCGTCAGCAGCGGTGCGCAGACCGATGCGCGCCCCGGCCAGGTCATCGCGAACTCGCTGCTCGAGAAGAAGTGAGCGGCGACACGACCGGCAGCACGATGCGCGACGGCAGCGCGGCCGAGCAGTAGACGCGCTGCGTTGCCTTGACGAAGTCGGCCGCCGACGCCTTGTAGATACTGGCGACGAACTTCTGCGGATTGCGATCGATGAGCGGGAACCAGCTCGACTGGATCTGCACCATCAACCGGTGTCCGCGCCGGAAGACGTGGTCGCGATCGCGCAACGGGATCTTCCATTCCACGGGCTTCTTCGCCAGGAGCGGCCGCGGCTGGTCGTAGCTGGTGTTGTAGCGTCCGCGCCGCACTTCCATCGCGATCGGCAACTCGTAGCCGTTGAGCGATCGCCCGTACGCGCCGGGTTCGGGGCCCGCGTCGGGCTTCCAGCCGTCGGCCTGCGCGTCCTCCGGAAACACGTCGATCAGCTTGACGACGAAGTCGGCGTCGGTGCCCGACGTCGATGCGAACAGCGTCGCTGCGACCTCCCCGGTGATCGTCAGATCCTGCGGCAACGGGTCGCTCTTGAACGTCAGGACGTCCGGTCGACCCTCGACGAATCGCTGATCGGCGACCTCCCACGTCCGCCAGTCGCCGCCAGGATAGGTGGGAGAGATGGGACGCTGCCGGTAGGGAACCGGATTGGCCGGATCGGAAACGTATTCGCGGTAATCGGCACGGCGCGATCCCGCGGCAGGCTTGTCGAACGACAGCGAACCGTCGGCGTGCAGGTAGAGACTGGTCGGCCTGGATCCGTCCGGCGGCCACGACGAGTAGGTCCGCCAGCGATTGGCGCCGGACTGGAAGGTCATGGCCTTCCACGCCGGCTTCTCTCCGCGACCGTGCAGGTAATAGCGGAAGAACGGCGCTTCGATGTCGTCCTGGAATTCGCGCGCGGTTTCGTGTCCGCCGAAAGAGATGGCGCCGATGTGGTCTTCCTTCGGGCCTCTCCACTGGCCGTGAAACCACGGACCGGCGACGATGAAGTTGGTGCGATCGGGATCGTGCTCATCGGCGTGGCGGAAGATTTGCCACGGCCCCCACGGGTCCTCCTGGTCCCAGAAGCCCGCGACGTTGAGGTTCGGCACGGTCGAGGCGTGCAACTGGTTGATCCAGGCCTCCTTCTTCCAGAACGCATCGTAGTCAGGATGCGCGACGATCTCGTTCCAGTACGGAATCGATCCGTGCAGGTGCCTGGCGTCGAGGTTGGCCAGCGGCCCGATCGAGAGGTACCACGAGTAGGTGTCGTAGGTGTCGAACTTGAAGAACGTGTTCTGATTCTTGTCGGCCTGCTCCAGGATCGCGTATTCGAACGCGTAGCTCTCGCGGAGCGCACCGTAACGATGCATGTCGTCGTTCATCCACTGGTCGACCGGCGACGCCTGCTCGCTGATGGCCTTGAGCGCGGGATGCGGCTTCAGCAGCGTCATCGCCGTGGTCAGGCCGTCGTAGGAGACGCCGGACATCCCGACCTTCCCGTTGTGGTTCGGCACGTGCGCGAGCAGCCAGTCGATGCTGTCGTAGGCGTCGGTCGTCTCGCTCGTCGCCGCCGGATTCGTCAGGTCCACCTGCGAACTGAGCTTGAAGACCCCTTCCGACTTGAACCGCCCGCGCAGGTTCTGGATGACCACGATGTAGCCGTCTTTGGCCATGCCCTCGGTAGATCTCGTGGGGGGAGCGCCGGAAGGGACGCCGTACGGCGTGCGGCGGAACAGGATCGGCAGCGGGCCAGGAAGATCGGTCGGCGTCAGGATCACCGTCTGCAACCGCACGCCGTCGCGAACGGGAATCATGACTTCTTCGAAGGTGAAGGCCGGCTTCGCAGCTGGCGGCTGCCGTGCCTGAATCCCGCCGGCGAGCACGACTACGATGAGGACCCATAGACGCCTGGACATGGCATCCTCCGGAAAATGGGAGCGGTCGAGCGCTATCCTAGCGGATCGCGGACCGCGCGTCCGCGGAAAGCACCGATGATACGAGTCGCGCTGATCGGTTACGGCTATGCCGGGCGCACGTTTCACGCGCCTTTGATCCGCACCACGCGGGGACTCGAGCTGGCGCTCGTGAGCTCGAGCCGCGCGGATCAGATTCGCGCCGAGCTCCCCGGCGTCGCAGTCACGGCGTCACCAGAGGATGCCTGCGTGTCTCCGTCCGTCGACCTGGTGGTGGTCGCGACTCCCAACGACTCGCACGTCCGGCTCGCGTCGATGGCGCTGGAGGCGGGCAAGCACGTCGTCCTCGAGAAGCCGTTTGCGCCGACGCTCCGGGACGCCCGCGGCCTGGCCTCGCTGGCCGGCCGCACCGGCCGCATCCTCGCGGCGTTCCAGAACCGGCGCTGGGACGGCGACTTCATGGCCGTCACCGATCTGCTGCGCCGCGGCGCGCTCGGCGAGCTGCTGCACTTCGAGTCGCACTTCGATCGCTACCGCCCCGTCGTCCGCGATCGGTGGCGTGAGCGCGCCGGCGTCGGCGCGGGGCTGTGGTACGACCTGGGGCCGCACCTCGTCGATCAGGCGCTGCAGTTGTTCGGCGTGCCCGATCGAGTGACCGCCAGCCTCGTCGCGCAGCGGGCCGGCGCGCAATCCGATGACTGGGCGCACGTCGTCCTCGAGTACGGGCGCATGCGCGCGATCCTGCACACGTCCGTCCTCGTGCCGGGGACGACGACACGCTTCATCCTGCACGGCACGACGGCGAGCTGGATCAAGCGGGGTCTGGATCGGCAGGAGCAAGATCTCATCGCGGCACTGCCGCCGGGAAACGCCGCCGCGGCGGCCGCGGAAGAACACGCCGTGTCGATCGACGGCGCCAGCGGGACGGAGACGCCGACGCCGATCCCGCGCGGCGACTACCGCCGGTTCTACTCGCAGCTTCGCGACGCCATCCTGGGCAGCGGGCGCAATCCGGTGCCTCCCGCCCAGGCCGTGGCCGTCACCGCGGTCGTCGAGACGGCGATCCAGTCGTCGGCAGAGCGACGGTCGCTGACGGTGCCGCTGACCGACGAAGAGATCGCCAGCCTGCCGCGCGAGAAGCGATGAGTCTGCCGGTGTGGTAGCATCCGGCCAGTGATCCCGCACGTCTGCATCTGTAGGTAATCTCCCGCGGCGGCGCCCGCCGCCCCGCAGGAGATGCTTCCAACGGCGCCATCGCCGGCGCCATCTTTCGCTCCATTTCAACCGTTTCGATCGCACGCCCGGCCGTCGTCCACGCGCCGCCGGGCGTGGGCCGCCGTTTCCGCCATGAGAGGAGATCGACATGAGCAAGGTACTGCACGAAGTCATCGAGGCCAACGAGCGCTATGCCGGGGCGTTCGGCGCCAAGGGCGCACTCGCGATGCCGCCGGCGAGACGGTTCGCCATCCTGACCTGCATGGACGCGCGGCTCGACCCGGCCAAGTTCGCCGGGCTCGCCGAGGGCGACGCCCACGTGATCCGCAACGCAGGCGGGCGCGCCAGCGACGACGCGATCCGGTCGCTGGTGATCTCGCACAAGCTGCTCGGCACGCGCGAATGGTTCGTCATCCACCACACCAACTGCGGCATGGAGTTCTTCACCAACGACCTCATGCGCGACCTGCTCGAGCAGAGCCTCGATCCCGCGGAGCTGCGCGGCGACCGCTGGGTGGACGTGGGCCGCGGGCCCGGTTCGCGGGCCGGCGGGTTCATCGAGTGGCTGACGATCGCCGACCAGGCAAAGAGCGTCGTCGACGACGTGACGCGGATCCGCACCCATCCGCTGGTGTCGCCGTCGATCGCGATCTACGGCTACGTCTACGACGTGGCGACCGGCCGTCTCGCCGAGGTGCTGGAAGCGTCGTCGGTGGGGCGTGTTGCCGCAGCGGCCCACGTCTAGCGCAGAACGTGGTAAGTAGAAACATGCGTAATCTGCTGGCCGGGCTCGTCGGCGTCGGGATCCTCGCGTTCGCGCTGGCCAGGCCGGCGGCGACAACCTCCGTGGCGGTTCCACCGCCCTCGGTTGACGCCGAGCTGGCGGCCAGCGCCCGGCCGCTGCGAAGCGCCGTGCTGTCGGGCGGCTGCTTCTGGGGCGTCCAGGCGGTCTACCAGCACGTGCGCGGCGTGAAGAAAGCCGTCTCGGGCTACGCCGGCGGCGCTGCCTCCACCGCGCACTACGAAGTCGTCAGCGCGGGCGGCACCGGCCATGCCGAGTCGGTGCAGGTCTTCTACGACCCGTCGCAGATCACCTACGGCCAGCTGCTGCGCGTATTCTTCAGCGTGGCGCACGATCCGACGACGCTGAATCGCCAGGGCCCGGATGAAGGCACGCAGTACCGCTCGGCCATCTTCGTTGACGACGCGGAGCAGGAGAAGATCGCGCGCGCCTACATCGCGCAGCTCGATCGTGCGGGCGTCTTCAAGCATCCCATCGTCACCGAAGTCACGAAGCTGCCTGGTTTCTACGAAGCCGAGGACTACCACCAGGACTACGCGACGCTGCACCCGTCCGATCCCTACATCGCGATCAACGACGCGCCGAAAGTGGCCGGGCTGAAGAAGCTGTTCCCCGATTTGTACGTCGCGAAGTAGCGTCAGCCGGCCAGCCGGCGATCAAGGTCGAACGGCCGCGGCGGCCCCATGCGGATCGTCCGGAAATCGCGGTGCCGCGGATTCAGCAGATAGTTGGACTCTGTCGGCACGAGGGCGCTCGGTACTTCGAGGACCGCCGACACGCCTTTCTTGATCCACTGGTCGCCGAGCAGCTGCAGGGCCACCGGCGCGGGATACGTGCGCCAGTCGCGCGGCAGACGTCTGCGATCGAGCCGCTCGATGAGACGGCGATCGAACTGACACGGGATCAGTACGTAGGCGGGGATTGCCGCGAGCGGGCGGAGGTGCGCCAGCATCTCCAGCGCGGCGAGCGCGGCGCTCTCGGCGGTGTAGACGACCGGCGCGCCGGGCGGATTCCAGCGGCCGCCGTTGATGCGCGCGCCTTCACCGTCGAAGGCCTGCGCGGCGCGGGCGGCCGCCACGATCCGCCACGACGTGACGGTCACTACGAGAAGACGCCGTGCTCGAGCCTGCCGATGACGCGTTCCACCTCGCGCGCGCCGACGTCGCTGGCGGCCAGGTCGAGCGGCACGCGGCCGCCGAGCGCCGGCTGCGCCGCCGACAACCACGCCGCCGCCGCGTCCGAGTCGCCGCCGAACAGCTCGACGGCCCGTCCGAAGACCCGGGCCGCCCTCAGCAGCCGATCCGACTCGTCGGGAGGGAAGCGCCCCTCGCGCTTGCGCCGCGTCAGGGTGCGCCGCGGAATTCCCGTCAGCCGCATCGTGTCCTCGACCGAGAAGTCGGTATTGTCGCGCAGGGCCTCGAACGTGCCATAGGGAATGCCGCGCTCGGCGACATGCATGATGTCGCGCCCTTCCAGAATGTCGAGACCCAGCAACGAGACGTAGGTATGGACGCCCGGCTTGCCTTTGCGCAGGTAGCCTTTGAGCTGCTCGATACCCGCCTTGCGCCGCGCAGCCATCGTGCCTTGATTATTGAGCCAAATGGCCTAGAAATGCAAGCCAGGCGCCCATTCACGTCACCTCGGCACGAACACGACGTCGACCCAGTAGTTGGTGGCGTTGAACGTCGAGGTGGGGAACACGCGCGACGTCGCATAGCGATATACGCCATTTCCGCCGGAGACGGCGCCCGTTGCCGGCGCGTGCAGCGGCGCGCTGTCCACGCCCTTCGAGGCAAAGTACGCCGACGTATACGCGTAGTTGCCGACGTTCGTGTGGTACGACACGACGTAGACGGTGTTGGCGGCGATCGACACCGGCGTCGAGAAGGTCACCTGCTGCCAGCCTGACTTCGTCTCGTTCGTGAAGGTTGCCGTCGCCAGCCGCGTGCCGGAGACGCTCCACAACGTCCCGGTATGCGTGCCGGTCGTCGTAGCCCCCTTGAAGAAACGGACTCCGGTGACCGTTCCGGCAACGTCCGATCGGAATTTCATGCCGAGCTCCACCGAGCTCGGGTCGTTGGTGGCGAATGCGGCCGGCGCTGCCGTCGCGCTCCACAGCGAGATCGCCCCGGACGGCGGTGGCGGCGGCGGCGCGCTCGCCGCAGTGGTGAATGACCACACGCGGTCAGCGGCCAGCGCGTTCCCCGCGAGATCCTTCACTCCCGCACTGCCGCCGCTCACGGTCGCGGTGTAACTCGCCGACGAGGCCAGCGCCTGCGACGGCGTCAACGTCGCGACCTGCGTGGTCGAGTTGTAGGCGACGGCTGCCGCGACCGCGGAACCCGAGGCGCCACGCAGCACGAACGTGCTCGTCGTGATCGACGCCGCGGTCATCGCTTCGCTGAACGTCGCCGTCACGGCCGTGTTCGTCGCGATACCGGTCGCACCGGAGGCTGGCGTGGACGCGGTCACCGTCGGCGGCGTCGTATCCGATGGCGGCGGCGGCGGTGGTGGTGGCGGCGGCGTATTGGGCCCGGGATAGAAGTCCACCGCCCAGCCGGCACGCTGCGCGAGATCCGACGGACTGCCGGTACCGATGAACGGCCACAGGTAGTCGTATGCCCCCTGCGCGCCGGTCCAGCCCGCCTCGACGCCCATCATCAGCGTCATCCGCGTCTCCGGCCCGTAGTAGCCGGCGAAAGGCCGCTCCTGCCCCTGCGTCCCGGCCCAGATCTGCGCCATCGTCGTGAAGTAGATGAAGCCGCTCGAGCTCGGCGTGCCCACCGCGACGATGTAGGGAGAGGCCTGCGCGCGCGGATAGTCGGGATCGCTGGTGAACATCCTCAACTGGAACCTGGCGATCGCGTCGCGGTGCGCGAGGCCGCCGGCAAAGCCCTGCTTGCCGGCGCGATCGATCGCGTGCGCGAGGTAGTTCTGCTCCCACATCGAGATGTACTGCGCCCCCTCGGGCCGCTTGTTCAGCCACAGGATCTTGAACGGGTTCGACGGGCCCTGCGCGTTCGCGTAGTTGTCGAGCCACTGCAGGTTGGCGACGACCTTGCGCCCGAGATACGCGCGCACCGGCGAGGCGTCGGGATAATAGGCCGCGGCGTCGACGATGTTGCGCAGCGCCCAGCCGTAGCCGCGCACTTCGTTGTAGGCGAGGATGCCGTCGGCGCCGCGCACGCCGTCCTGCGGATAGGTGCGCAGCATCGAGTAGTTGGCCCAGAAGGCCATCTCCTCGGCGTAGTAGCGATCGCCGGTCAACAGGTACGGGACGTAGGCGATCGAGGGCTGGTGGGCGTTGTCCGGTATGAGGGGGCTCTGTCCTGGTCCCGGCGTCAGCGAGCCGTACTCGCGGATCGGCATCGGGCTGCCCTTGACGTAGTCGAGCAGATCTCCCTGCGCGCGCGAGTCGTACCAGATGCGCGGGCGCTGATCGAGCGAGATGAGCCGCTCGCTGCCGACGCCGGACGTCGCGCTGGTCTCCGCCTCGCGCACGTGCACCGGCCACGAGCCGGAGAGGTCGCCGTTGGCCAGCACGAACGATCGCTGCGTCGCGTTGCGGTGAACGAGGTAGCGCGCCGTCCAGTCGGGATACGGCGCCAGCTCGGGACGGCCGCCGTGGGCCGGCATGTTCGCGAGGACGGCTCCGGAGCTGAGGATCTCGTAGCTCGGGCCGGTCGGCGTGCTGACGACGTTGGTGACCTGGGAGAGATACGGCGGCAGCGCGCGCGCGAGGTTGAACGGCGCGAAGTCGGGGGTCACCGACGCGAGCGGCGCCGCGCCGGCCTCGAAGGTCTTGCGCCAGCGGGTCAGGTAGTAGTGTTGAACCCCGGTCTTCGAGAAGACGATCTGCCCGCCGACGCTGATGCTCGCGTCGTAGGTGACGGTCGTGGCTCCGCTCTTGTCGAGCACGTTCTCGACCGACACGTCGACGCGGGCCTTGCCGTCGGCGTAGACGCGCGCGTCGAAGTTCACGCGCAGGAACGGATGCGCGGCGCCCGAGGCCGCAGCCGGCGTCACCACCGCGCGCCACTCGCGCACGAGCGCGCCCGTGAGCCAGGCGTCGCCGGTCGCCGCCGCCGGCAGCGTCGCCGTGTACGGCGTGCCGCCGATCGTCAGCGTGACGGACGCGGCGGGAACCTGCGGCGCGAAGGTGCCGCCCGCCGCCGGCGCCGGGGCAATCGCGTAAGTGCCGGCCGCGGGCACCGACGCCGTGACGACCGCGAACCGGATCGATCCGTCAGGCCATCGCGTCTTGACGTCGGTCTGCGTCGCGAGCGATCCGACCTGCAGCGCGTCGACGGCGGCTCCCTGCGGCACGACTTCGCCGAAGGTGGCCCAGCCTTGCGTCAGCGCGACCGTGGCAATGGGCGCAGACTGACCTCGGCCGACGGATCCTGCGGCAAGCAGCAGCACGAGCGCTGCATAAGCCCCGAACGCTGACGGCAATTTCTTCATGACTCACTCCACGCGTCACCGGGAGGGACGCGTGCACCTGCGCAGGGTCGGCAGGTTCGCAGGCAATCCTCGCGCCGACATCGGCGCGGTGCGCGGATGTGCTGTGCGATGGCTCTTCTGCGTGGAACGTGCGTGGACAATCGCGCCCGCAGGAGCTGTGCAGGCACTCCCGCGGGCGCACACGAGGCGGAGGTCCGTGTCCCGCGGCGAACGCATGTGGGCGCTCTGGGGATCACGAACGCGCGGCTGAATCGCCGCTATCGACAGACGCGCAGGAGCGTGCGGCCCCTGGCGGCACGGCAGGCTGCGACGAGGAAGCGATCGTGCCGACTACACAGCCTTGTGGTCGGCCTTACGCTTGCGGCGCACCGTGACGTACTTGAGTCCGAGTCCAGCCATCAGCATCGCGAGAATCCACAACATGGTTAAGCCCTCCTTGGCGGCCGGGAAGAGGCAATAGCAGTGCCCGGGTGCAGACGGAGAAATCAGGCGGGTTTCCGCGCGCACAGGTGTGCGCACCGCGCGGGAATGCAATCGCAATTGCGAATCCGTCAGGGGGAATCGCCGCCGGGCGGCGTGAGGCCGAACTACTCGTCGGCGAAAATCACGTAGGCGGCGATCGACGCAATCACGATCGTCGCGAGCATCGCCGTCATCGGCAGCATCACCCAGCGGCTGGTGAGATCGATCGCCGCGAGAGACGCGGCAAGGCCCGCCAGCGAGGCGTAGACGTTGGCCAGCCATCCGGCCGACCCGCGCACGCCGGCGATCAGCGTGCCGGCGAGGCTGAGCGCGAGACCGCAGAAGCAGGCGATCGCCAGGCCGTGGACGATCGTGATCGGACGCCCCGCCGCCTGCGCCGCTTCCTGCCGCGCGCGCATCTGCGCGCGCCACCACACGATGGCCGACGACGGCGGCGAGGCCTCGCGGCGCGCCTGCGCCGCTTCCGTGGCGATGGCCGCGGCGACGATCGCCTCGATCTCGGCGTCCCATTCGACTCGCGTCGCTCGCTCAGGGCGGGCGGTCGGTTCGAGCCTGTTCATAGCATCGCCGCCAGTTTACGCCGCGCCCGGAACAGCAGCAGCTTGATGCTCGCGGTCTTGAGCCCGAGCACGTCGGCAATCTCGCTGTGCGACGATCCCTGCGCGTAGGCCAGCCACAGCATCGCGCGCTCGCGGGGCTTGAGTCGTCCCAGCGCGCGGCGGACGTCGGCGCGCCCTTCGTAGCCGACGTGCGATTCCGGCGCCGCCACGTCCGTCATCTCGGCGTCGGTGAAGAGCGGCTGCCGGCCGCGGCGCGAGTCGCGCACCAGGTTGGTCGCGATGCGATACAGATAGTTGCGGCGGTGGTTCTCGCTCTCGAACGCCGTATTCGACTTCAGCAGCCGGTAGTACGACTCCTGCAGCAGATCGTCGGCGACCTGCCGATCGCCGCTGATGCGCGAGAGATAGCCCCACAGCGCGCCCGAGGTCCGGTCGTAGAACGCGCGGAAGGCGTCTTCGTCCATGGCCAGCGCGACATCGGCGGTGTCGGCGTCGAGCTCGAGCCGCCGGACGTCGGTGAAGGTCATGTCAGCCACGGATCTCCGGGGTCGCGCTCGAGCCGTTGAGCAGGCCGAAACGGCGCGTGAGGAAGTAGGCGAGGACCGCGGACACGATGAAGCCGACGCCCAGCGCGATGATCACCGCGCCGAAGGCGGCCAGCGGCGACGAGATTTCCTCGGCCGCATTCGACGCCCCGATGTTCGAGGCCACGACCTCGATCCCGATGCCGAGCACGGTCAGCACCGCGCCCGCCTGCGCGGACCACAGGATCCGCCCGAGCGGCGCGCTCATCCCCCGCGGCGACTCGACCTGGATTGGCGCCGACTCGAGGAACCGCCGTCCCGCCGGCGTCTCGATGTAGGCCAGCAGCTCCTGGTTCGACTGGAAGCGATCGAGCAGCTTGGTGTGCACTTCGTTCTGGACCTTCGTGACCCTCGACCAGCGCCGGTACTCGACCATCGTCCGGATCAGCCAGAGGATGCCGCCGCCAATGGCCAGCAGCACCGCGCCGATCGTGAAGCCCTGGATCGCCTCGCGCCACATATTCACGGCGCGCTCCTGCGTCGTCTCACGGAAGCGCGGCTCGCCGCTGTCGTACTCGGCCAGGAAGTATCCCGGATTGTGGCCGATCTCGGGATGCTGCGCCAGGAACGCCGTGAAAGCAGGATACGGCTGCAGGTAGCCGGGGTTCCCGAGCAGGCTGGGATCGAGGCGAAGAATTCGCGGAAGTGCCGGCGGATACTGCTTCAGGATCTCTTCCAGCGCCCGGCGTGTCTCTTCGGCGCTCATCGTCACGGCCCCGGCCGGCGCGGCCTCCGCCTGGGTCGCCGGGGAAGGGGTCGTCCGTCGCTGGGCGGCCGCGGGGGTCGCAAGCGACAGGCAGGTCAGGGCGACGAAGACGGTCCGGGTCAGGCGCATCGAAATCAACCTCTCTGCCTCCTTATTACGGGCTGCAGGCAAAGGGGTTAACTGGGGCCGAGGGCAAAGGGCTCAGGCAGAGGGCCTGGGGAGAGGGCCGGTCAGTCGAAAAGGGCCGTGAGCTCCTTTCCGATCCGGCGCAGGCCTTCGCTGAGGAACTCCTCCTTGCCGCCAAGCCAGATGCGGAGATGCCCCTCGATGCCGACGTGGACGCCCGGGACGATGAGCGTGCCCTGGTTCTGGCGGACGCGGTCGGCGATGGTCAGGCTTGGCGCGTCGGCGGCATATTTCATCAGCCCGATGGCGCCCGCCGTCGGCTCGGTCCAGGCCAGGCGGCCGCCGAACGAGCCGGCCCATTCGCGCGCGATCGGCAGGTTGTGGCGGAGGATGTCACCGGTTCGCGCGTAGCAGCGCTCGCGGTTCTTCGCCTCGACGGCGACGCGTGCGATCCGATCGCTCATCTTGTTGGGGCCGATGGTGATGTAGTCGTGCTGGCTCCAGCAGTCAGCCACCCGCGGCGCCGGGCCGACGAGCCAGCCGATGCGCACGCCGGGAATGCCGTAGGCCTTCGACAGGCCGCTCGTGACGATCACGCGATCGCTCATGCCCCAGAAGCTCTTCGTGCGCGGCGCGGTGATCTCGGCGCCGAGATACACCTCGTCCGAGAGCAGCCACGTGCCGGTCCGCCCGCAGCGATCGGCGATGCGGCGCATCGAGGCGTCCGACAGCACCGAGCCGGTCGGGTTGTTCGGGTTCGAGAGATAGAGCAGCCGCGTCTCCGGCGTCACCGCGCGCTCGAACTCGTCCCAGTCCGGCTCCCACGACGCTTCGGTGCGCAGCCGGAACGTGCGGACGTCGGCGCCGAGGCTCCGCGCGACGCCCCACATCTGCATGTAGTTGGGCACCTGCATCGCGACGACGTCGCCGGGCTCGACCTGGCTGAGCGCGATCAGGTAGTTCGCTTCCGACGTGCCGTTGGTGACTTCGATCTGATCGACCGTCGCGCCTGGATAGATCGCGGTGAGCTGCTCGCGCAGCGGGATGGTGCCGTTCGACTGGCTGTAGCCGAGCGGCTCGTCGAGGAACGCCTCGAGATCGAACCCCATCTCGCCGAGCTCGCGCAGCGTCAACGGCCGCACGCCGCTCTCGCTCATGTCGTAGTCGACGACGTTCTCCCACGTCGACTGCATCCGCTCCATGGCGAAGACTTCGATTCTCATGACAGGTATCTCGGCATGTCGGCGGGATCGAGGTTGCCGCCGCTGATGATGGCGACGACGGGGCCGTCGTAAGGGTTGGGGTCGCGCAGCGCCGCCGCCACGGTCGCCGCGCCGCTCGGCTCCGCGACGATCTTGGCGCGGAGCAGCAGCCAGCGCACCGCGGCGGCAATCTCCGAGTCGTGCACCGTGTCGATGCGATCCACGAACTGGCGGACGTGCGCGAAGTTGAGATCCCCGGGACGCACGGCCATCAGGCCGTCGGCGATGCTCTTCGCGCCCTCGAGCGTCCGCACTTCGCCGGCGTCGATCGAGTTCTTCATCGACGCGGCGGTCGCCGGCTCGACGCCGATGACGCTGACGCCGGGCCTCGATTGCTTCGCCGCCGCGGCGACGCCGGAAATCAGCCCTCCGCCGCCGATCGGGACGAGGATCGTCTTCACGTCCGGACGCTGTTCGAGGATCTCGAGCCCGAGCGATCCCTGGCCGGCGATGATCCATTCGTGATCGAACGGCGGCACCATCGTCAGGCCGCGCTCGGCGGCGACCTCCTCCGCTTTGGCCCGGCGGTGGATGGTGGTCGTTCCCGCGAAGATCACCTCGGCGCCGAAGCCGCGGGCCCCTTCCACCTTGATCTTCGGCGCGGTCGTCGGCATGACCACGACTGCCGGGATCCCGTGCGCCCGCGCCGCGAGCGCCACCGCCTGTCCATGGTTGCCGGACGAATAGGTGATGACGCCGCGCCGGCGCTCTTCGTCGGTCAGCTGCGCCACCATGTTGTAGGCGCCGCGGATCTTGAACGCGCCGCCGGGCTGCAGGCTCTCGCACTTGAGCGAGAGCGGACGGCCCGCCAGGTCCGAGACGTCGACCAGCGGCGTCGTCTTGACGATCGGCCGCACGCGCTCGCGCGCGGCGCGGATCTCGTCGAGCGTCACCATCACCGTCGTCACCATCACCTTCCGCCCTTTCCGCCGATCGGCTCGCCGGCGGGGGTCGGCAGCGGATCGGTCTTCTTGAAGGGATCGGCGGGCCGGGCGAGGAAGCGCGTGATGTCCTCGCGCGTCGCGGCCGCGTGCGCGGACGCCTGCGCGCCGGTCAGCGCCTTGATCTTCCGCAGCCCGGCGGATGCCTGCGCGCGCACCTGGCTGGAGGCCGACGTATCGGCCGCCAGGTCCATCAGGCGCTGGACCAGCTGGCTCTGCACCGCTTCCTGGATGGCGCGGCCGTAGCCGTCGGCGGCCGGCGCCGCGCTCCACGTCCGCTGCACCAGCGCGCTGACGATGTCGCCGAAGGGGGGGACGGCGGCGTCGCGCCCGTGCTGCTCGATCGTCCGCGCCGCGCGCTGCGGCTGCAGCAGCGCGGTGAGCGTGATGTCGGCGGCGATCGTCGCCGCGCCAATGGGATCGAAGGTCGGGCTGGTGCGCTTGTCGAAGCTTTCGGCCGTCGCGCCGCCGTAGCCCGAGGCCGTCGGCGGCAGCAGGGCCAGGAGGCGTTCGGGAATGCGCAGCGCGTCCACGGTGAGCGTGTCGAGCAGCGCCTGCAGCGCCGCCTTCTGGGCCGGCGCGGGCACGACCTCGGCCACGCGCGACGGGTTGGCGCCGGACGCGGTCCGCACCGCGTAGGTGAAGTAGACCCCGCCGACCGACTTGGCCGCGGCGACAGCCTGGTAGCGATGGTGCAGGTAGAGCGGCAGCAGCTTGAGCTCGAGCTCCGACAGCGGTGTGCCCACGGGGATCGACGTCAGCCCGAAGCTCGAGAGACCGATCCTGCGCACCTCCATCTCGTGCTTCAGCGTGGCGACCGCGTCGCTGCCGTTGTCCCACAGGCTGGCGAGGGGATGCGCGGCGTTGAGCGGGCGCGCGTCGTTGTCGTCGATGTAGAGCATCCCGTGCGCGACGCCGTCCTCGAGAATCTTCTCGAGCTCCGCCGCCTCGTTCGCGCCCGGCGGAAACTGCGCGTAGGCGTACTTGACGGCGAACTTGTCGAACTCGCCGATCCCGGTCGCGTAGGCGTTCGAGAGATCGAGCCTGCCGTCCTTGATCTCGACCCAGGGCGCCGGGTAGTCCATCACCGAGGCGCGTCCGTAAGTGCTGGCGGCGAAATTGTGCTCGAAGCCGAGCGTGTGGCCGGTCTCGTGCGCCGCGAGCTGGCGGATCCGCGCGAGCGACATCGCCGTCGCGTCGGTCGCGGGATCGAGCGCGGCGAGGTAGTCGGGATCGGGGGACATGTCGGCGAGGCAGGCGTTCTCTGCCAGGTATTGCGGGATCATGCCGGCGGCGAGCGTGAAGTCCTGCCGCACGCGCAGCGACCCGAGCGTCACGTTCCCCTTGATCATCTCGCCGGTGCGCGGATCGACGATGCCGCCGCCGTAGGACCAGCCGCGGGTCGAGCGGTGCACCCAGTTGATCATGTTGTAGCGCGCGTCCATCGGGTCGGCGTCGGCCGGCAGCACCTTCACCTGGAACGCGTTCCTGAAGCCGGCCGCCTCGAACGCCTGGTTCCACCACGACGCCCCTTCGACCAAGGCAGTGCGAATCGGCTCGGGCGCGCCGTTGTCGACGTAGTAGACGATCGGCTTGACCGGGTCCGAGACGGCGGCCGACGGGTCCTTCTTCTCGAGGCGATGGCGCTGGATCCAGCGCTTCTCGACGGGCTCGTTGATCGGCGACGCGTAGTCGTAGAAGAGGATGCCGAACGACGGCGCGCGCGGATCGAGCTTGCGCGGCGTGTACTTCAGGTCCGGCAGCTGCACGAAGGAGTGGTGCTCGCGCAGGGTCACCGCGGTCGGCGTCGGCGTCGTCTCGCGGATGTAGCGGCCGGGATCCTCGTCGGTGGTGAAGGTCAGCGTCGTCTCGACCTCGGTATTGAGCGGGAAGCCCTTCGTGCGCGGCAGGTAGAGCGCGCTGCGGCTGTCGTCCAGCTTGTAGCGCCCCTGGCGTGCCTGCCGCAGGCGATCGACGACGCCGTGCGCGTCGCGCAGGAAGAACGCGGTCGCGTCCACGAGCACGCGGTCCCCTTCCTCGGCCTCCACCTTGAAGCCCCACAGCACCGACTGCGCGAACGATTCCCTGACGGCGCGCTTCTCGGCCTCGTTGCTGCTGATGGCGCGGTAGTCGTAGTTCGGCTGCGTCATCAGCACCTTCGGCCCGATGCGCTCGAAGGTGATGACGCTCGAGCTCCCGAGCTGCCCGCGATCGAGGCCAACGGGGTTCGATCCGAGCCCCGCGGGCAGCGAGACCTGGTAGAGCATCTCCTGGTTGAACCGCGCGATCTCCATGAACAGTTTCCCGGCCGACGGCTGCCAGTAGAGCGGCATGTAGCCGTCGATCTTCTGGAGCTTCTCCACCTTCGCCGCGATCGTCGGCAGCTTGTCGGGCGGCTGCTTGTCCTTGTCATCCTGCGCGGCCGCGGCGGCCGCCGCGAGGCAGAGCATCATCGCGATTGAGACGTGACGTATGTGCTGCATAGGGATTCCGTGCTGTTGAAAAAAACGACCGCCACAGCCTACACCAGAGACCCGGAGACCCCGGATACGCGCGGTACCGGGCGGCGCGCGAGTTGCTAGCCCAGGGAGGTATGAAGAAAAGACGACCCAAGGCTCTCAAGGATCAGGTAATCGTCATCACCGGCGCCTCGAGCGGCATCGGGCTCAGCACGGCGCGGATGGCGGCGAAACGCGG
>Ga0075435_100000144_pt1 | contig 40172 bp, 50 predicted proteins | sample RhiMethybrSRZTD4_FD_75302 | JGI IMG/M metagenome (GOLD analysis project Ga0075435, IMG submission 75302) | Populus rhizosphere microbial communities from Tennessee, USA - Rhizosphere MetaG P. TD hybrid SRZTD4 | ecosystem: Host-associated > Plants > Roots > Rhizosphere > Soil | place: USA...
AGTCGGATCCGTTCCCCCAAGATTCTCTCGCGCCCGAGGTATCCGTCTCGGCTTCGGAGCCGGTTGCACCTCCCTCAAGAGCTCTCATGCCCGTACCAGCTGTCACGGCTCCGGAGTTTGCCTCGCCCTCCCAGGACACGTTTTTGCCCTCGCTGCCCCTGTCGGCTCCGGAGCCGGTTGTCGCATCCAAAGCACATCTTTCCCCCTTCCTCGAAGTCACGGCTCCGGAGTCGGTTGCCTCATCCAAAGTCCATCTCTCTCCCGATCTCGATGTCACGGCTCCGGAGCCTGCGTGAGCACACTGACGGAACTCCCGAATCGCGCCGCGGCCATCGCGTTGCATGGCCAGCTGCTCCGTGCCAGCCCCGGCCGTACAGTCACGCCGGCGACGGCTGTCCTGTTTGCGCGACAAATCGCCGCTGATCCGAAGGAGCTCGCAGCCGCCTGGGAGGTGCTCGGCGCATGGGCATTGCGCGCGCTCGATCGCATGATGTTGCACGAGGGGCGCGTCCGCGATCGGCGTGATCGGCCGCCGATGGAACGCACTGCCGGCCAGGTCATCGATCCGAATCAGCCGCGCAGCTGGTATCAGCGACTGCCGCTCTGGAAGCGGCCGGTCGCGATCGGCAATACCGGCCGGCGCAAACCGCTCGGCGAGCTGAATCACGGTGACTGCCAGACCATCGCGCAGTTCTACATGAACTCGGCCAGCACGCTCCGCGAGAAGGGCGATCGCTGGGCCGCCATCAGCCGGTCACTGAAGGCACATGAAACCCTCGGCGCCGCGCAACGATCGCTGGCGCAGGCGACGCTCGAGTGGTTGCGGGACGAGACCGGCGGAGAGGCAGGGAACGACTGATGCGCATCCGCCCGAAACGCCAGGACGAGGAGACGTTGGAGCAGGAGGACGAGCTCGAGGAGCCAGATGGCGATCGGGCCCCGTTCGAGGACGATGACGACGATGGTTTCGGCTATGACGATGAGGGCCCGCTCTTCGATCCCGAGGAGGCCGGCCGGTGACGGTGGTGCGCGGAATCGCCGAAGCCTGTGGGCTCTTTTCGATCGCCATCGTCGCGATCGCGGTAATCCTCTTCGGGCTCGTCTGGCTCGTTCAACGCGCGCGCGAACTGCGGCTCGTGCCGCGTCGAGGTCTTGCGCCGCAGGCCTGGGTGCGTGACGACGATGGCGCCATCGCCGAGGTGCGATGGGATGAAAATGGTCCGAGCATCACCAGATATCAGCGCGATGAAGGCGACGAGACTGATATCGTCCCCGAGGGGCTCGGTCCGACGATCGTACGCCGGCACCATTCGCCGACAACGCCGCTCGCCTATCTCGAGGAACAGGAGTGGCAGCTGTGGACTAGTGTGATCGCGGAGTCGGCGCGATGAAGGAGCTGCAGCTGCCGATCTTCGGCGACCCCCGGACACCACTCGAGGAACGATATCGGCAGTGGCGCGCGACGGCCGACGGTATGGAAGTCGCGGGCATGGTCGAGCAGCTCGCCCTCAACGCCCTTCATGCCGGTGAGAAGCGGATCGAGATCAATCTTCTCTTCGCCCAGGTCCGAAGGACTCGCCGCCAGGCGGCCGACAACAGCTTCCGGGCGCCGCTCGCCCGCGAGCTGATCGCCCAGCATCCGGCACTCGCCGACCTGATTGAGGTGCGCAAGCGCCCGACGGAGTCCGCGGCGTGAGTCTATGGATCCAAGTCGACACCCAGCGATCGAGCAACCGGAAGACCTATGTGCTCGGAGAGCTGCTGAGCCAGGCCGCGAGCGAGCTCTTCAATGGGCGTGATGCTGCCGCCTGGCGTGCGATCGCGATCGCACTGCTCGACGATTTTTGGGCCTATGCGGCCGATCACTTCCCGAATGGTGAGGTCACGAAGGCGCATCCGGCCACGCTCCAGAGAGCGTTGTCGGACTGGATTGCCGGCACAGAATGGGCACAAAAAGACCCGCGAGATTTGCTCATTAGGAGCGGTCATCTCGACAAGCGCCGCGACGGTCGAATCTTCATTCATGACTGGATGGAGTGGACGGGTGGAAGCGTGCTAAAGCTCGCTAAGGATCGGAAACGCAAGCGGTTGGCCAGAAACAGGGGGGTGCGAGCGCGTCCGAGGAAAGTCCGCGGACAGTCCAAGCCCGGTCCAGGGTTGGCAGTGCAGTCCAGTGCAGTGCAGTCCAGTCCTGTCCAGTCCAGTAGCAAAGACCAGAAGCAGCCGCCCGCTGGCCACTCGCTGGACTATCCGACGCGCTGCGTCATTGCGGTAAACCAGGGACTCGATCGGCTCCTCGCCGGAGGCTTCGCGGCGCTCACCGTCACGGAGCATGGCCCGATCGCGACGGCGTGGGAATCGGAGGGCATCCCGATCGAGCTCGCCGAGAAGATCCTGGCCGAGCGCACCGCTGCGTTCCGCTCGACCCACCATAACCGGCAACCGCACAGCCTCCGCTATTTCGATGGCGCGATCCGTGAGGCATGGAGCAAGAGTCAGGCGAGCGAGACTGCGGCGGCCGGGGAATATGGCGGCACCGCTTTCCGCGAGGCGACGATCGAATGACCGAACCCGTGAAGATCGACGCCGTCATCGCTGAGACATTCGGCCAGGAGCGCGATGCGACGTGCAGCTGCGGCGCGGCGTTTCGCCAGATCTGGTACGGCAAGCGGTGGATCCCGATCGCCTGCAGCCGCTGCCGTGGACTCGCCGAGGACGAACGCACGCTGTCGACGGTTGCCGCGACCGCGGCGGTGCGATTGGCGGCCCTCGAGGTGCCGGCGCTCTATCGCGAAGTGGATCTCGCCAGCTTCGAGCTGCATGGATCCGCCGAGCAGAGGGATCGGCAGAGCCGAATCCTCCAATTCGCTCGCCGCTATCTGGGACGGTGGCCCGACGTCGAGGCGGTGATCGTGTTCCGCGGCGCACCGGGGAGCGGGAAAGGGCACATCGTCTGGAGCCTGGCGAAGGCACTCGTCACCGAGCTCGGGGCGACTGCATACGTCTGCAAGCTGCCGGATGTGATTCGGGATCTGCGCGAGGCCTGGCGTAACGATGACGGGCCATCGGAGCGCGAGCGGCTGGCCCGCTACCGGACGCCGGACCTCCTCGCCATCGACGAGGTCAGCCGGCACGCATTCTATGGCGAGCCGCGCCAGCATCTGTACGACCTCATCGATCACCGCGTGGAACGCGGGAAACCGACGCTGCTCACCACGAATGAGGACTCCGCAGGCCTCGCCGATCTGCTCGGGCCGGCGCTCGTGAGCCGCGCGGCGGGCTCCGGCATCTGGGAGTTCGGCGCCGCGGATTGGCGGCTGCGGCCGAGGGCGCATGGCTGAGACGCTCGAGCAGGTTCTCGCCGATTGGCGCTCGTCCGCGCAGGCCTCGAGGCGCACGGGTCATGGGCCGACGGCCGAGCTCGTCGAAAAGATCGTCCACGATGTCGAGGCCGCGGCGGAGGAGTATCTTCGCTGGCTCTCGGAAGAGGACGCGATGTTGCGGAGCGGAAAGCGGCGCGCCTGGCTGCGCGCGCGATTCGCGGAGTGGGAACGCGGCGGCAATGCGCGCCGCATCGGTCGGAAGCGTGAGTACCGGATGGCCGTCGTGCCCCAGGGCGCGGATACCTTGGGCGCGCGGGACGCCGGCCGGCTCGTCGGAGCGAATCGGTCGATCGATCTGATGCAGGCACTCAAGGATTCCCTGAAGGAGGGGAAATGAGCCGCCGCAAGACGCTCGCCACGTTCGGCCCGCGCCGCGGCGGCGTGCGCGTCCTCGAGGATGGCGACTACGCGCGCGTCCAGTGGTATGAGGACCGACAGCGGCGCGTGAAATCGTTCGCGCGGACGAAAGAGGGCAAGGCCGAGGCGATCGCCTGGGCGCAAGGGTTCGCCGAGACGCGGTTCGGTACGACGCCGGCGCCGGAGCGCCTGACGCTGCGCGCGCTCTGGGATCGCTACAAGACGGGTGAATTCCCGACGCTGCGGCCGCGCACCCGCGAGCTCTATACCGAACACTGGCAGCGGTGGGAGCTGTTCAACGGGAAGCAGTTCATCGCCGAGAACGCGCGGCAGGAAACGGTCGATCGATTCCGCGCGCGGCTGACGAGCCTGGGCCTCGCGGTCGGCCACCAGCAGCGCATCGTGCGCGATGTGAAGACCGTCTATGCTTGGGCGGATAGTCGCGAGCTGCTCGCCCGCAATCGTCTCGCCGGCTACCGCTTCAAGATCGCCAAGGAATCACGGCCCGAGAAACCGGCGGCCTACCAGCCGGAGGAAGTCGCGAAGATTATCGATGCATTGCATCCGCAGCTCGCCGGCCAGTGGCGCGCGTGGTGCGTGCTCGTCCTCGCCGCCTATCAGGGCGCGCGCGAGCGCGCGATCCTGCATCTGACCTGGCAGGACGTGGATCTCGAGAAGGGCCTCATCACCTGGCGGGCGAAGTACGACAAGACGGGCGTCGAGCGGATCCAGCCGCTGACGATGGCGGGCTATTGCGCGCTGATCACGGCCCGGTGGTGGCGGCACCAGGAAGGCCGCCGCGTGCCCTGGGTCTTTCCCTCGCCCTGGGCGCAAAAGCGCGCCGGCAGGGAAGAGCCCGGCGTCTATGGCGCGCAGGGACTCTGGCTCGCGCTACGCAAAGCCGAGGACCGGGCGAAGGTGCCGCATCGTCCGTTCCGGGCCGTGCATGGGTTCCGCCGCGGCATCGGCAAGGCGATCGCGGCGATCACCGGTGACCCGATGCGCGGAATGGATTGGATCGGCGATCGCGATGTGAAGCAGATCCCATCATATGTGCAGGGAACGAGTGCAGAATTGGATGCGTCGGCGGGGCTATTCGACGAGGCGTGGCTCACCCCGAAAGCGTCATCCAAGCGTCATCGGGGCCCGATTGCTCTAGCTAAGTCGTTGTCGTCTATAGCTCCCGAGGCAGGACTCGAACCTGCGACCCGTTGGCCTACAACTGCAGCACAGAAAAACCAGCCTGAGCACGATTCCGCCTCACGGAATCTGAGCACGGAGCCCGTCCAAACCGAGGGCGACGAGCAGAAAAACCGCTCCGAAACCGTCACCAAACCGTCATCGCCGAACATGAAAGACATGGCATGAGCGCGACCGTTCATCTCGGCTTCGAGCTCGGCACCGCCAAGCCCGTCGCGATTCCGCTGCGTCACATGGTCGTCACCGGGCAGACGCAGGAAGCAGGCAAGACCACGGCACTCGAGGCGCTGATCGCCCGCGCCCAGGTCAAGGCCGTCGCGTTCATCACGAAGCGCGGAGAGGGCAGCTTCGCCGGTGCGCGCATCATCGAGCCGTACTTCCGCGAGCAGGCCGACTGGCAGTTCGTCGCGTCGATCCTCGAGGCGAGCCGCGGCGAGAAGCTAAAGTTCGAGCGGGCTTGGATCATCCGGGCGTCGAAGGGCGCGCGCACCCTGGCCGACGTCTGGCGCAATGTCAAGAAGGCGCTTGAGACGGCGAAGGGATTGAGCGCCGACGTCTACCTCACCCTCGACGCCTATCTCGAGGTGGTCGTCCCGCAGATCGATCGCGTGCGCTGGGCTCAGAAGGTGGAGCTCGCACCTGGCATCAGCGCCATGGACCTCACCGGGCTGAGCGTCGAGCTGCAGCACCTAGTGATCCGCTCGACACTCGACTGGGTCTTGAACCGCGAGGAGGACACGGTCGTCGTCGTGCCCGAGGCCTGGAAGTTCATCCCCCAGGGCCGCGGCACGCCGGTGAAGCTCGGCGCCGAGGCGTACATCCGCCAAGCGGCAGGCCTGCGCAACTACCTCTGGCTCGACAGTCAGGATATCGCCGGCGTCGAGAAGATGATCCTCAAGAGCGTGCCGGTCTGGATCCTCGGAGTGCAGCGCGAGTCCAACGAGGTGAAACGCACGCTCGACCAGATCCCAGCCGGCATCAAAAAGCCGAAGCCCGAGCAGGTCGCGACCCTCGGCCTGGGCGAGTTCTATGCCTGCTACGGCACGCACGTCACCAAGGTCTACGTGCAGCCGCAATGGATGGGACAGGCCGAAGCGGTGGCGATCGCCGAGGGACGGATCGACGTGCAGTCCGCGCGCGGCACGCAGCCGCGGCGGATCCAAACGATGGCATCATTCGAGGAGCGACTTGTGGACGAGCGGGAAGCGAAGGCGCTACGCGACGAGAATCAGGAACTGCACGCGCAAATAGCGGATCTGCGCCGGCAGCTGTCGGAGACTGGTCGAGCGGTCGGTAAGCAGGGGGCGAAAAAGGCAGATGCACAGCCTGGTGGCCGTGACGTCGATACAACTCCGTCCCCCTCACCAGTCGATCCGCGCTCGTTGAGTCCTTTCGATTCTGTGACCGGCACGGATCAGTACTACGAACAGATCAAGCGCCGGCTGATCGCCGAGGCGCCGGCGATCCTGAAGGTGCTCGTCGCCCGGCCAGAGCTCGAGGTCGAGATCGAGCGCGTCGTGATCCACGTGCGCGGCGATACGCTACGCGGCCGAATCGCCCGTCTGATTGCCGACGACTTCTTCGCGATCGCGCATACCAGCGCCCAGATCCTCGACGAGCTGCTTCGGCGCGGTGCGAATCGCCCGTCCAACATCGAGCTCGGCAACGAGCTGAAAGCCCTGTGCGAGCTCGGATTCTTCACGCGCGAGAATAAGTGGTACAACCTGGTGCCCGACATGAAGGTCAACGTCGTCGCGGCATGACGCGTATTCGGAAGCCGGTCGACCTGACGCTCGAGCGCGAGATCCAGCGCGACATCATCGAGCTCTACGAGCGCCTGGGATGCGAGGTCATTCGCTTCTCGCAGCCCGGCCGGCTCGGCAGCGGCACGCGGCAGACGCCCGGCATTCCCGATCTCAAGATTTGCTGCTCACGTAAGCAGCGCAGCTGGTGGCACGAGGTGAAAACGCCGAGCGGCGTGCAGTCGGCCGCCCAGATCGCCTTCCAGGGCATGGTCGAGGCCTGCGGCGAGAGCTACGTAATCGGTGGTGAGGATGCGGCGATCGCGCAGCTGCGTGCGATCGGCTGCATCACCGGCCGATCATGAGCGCCGGCCTGACGGGCGAACAGACGTCCTGGCTGACCCTGCTGAGTGAGATCGAGCAGGAGCTGACCCAGGGATTTACGGGCGACATCATCCTGCATTGCCCCGGCGATGGCACGGTGCGGAATTATCATCTCAGCGAATTTCGGAAGCCCGGCGAGCGCCGCCGCATCCATGAACGCCGGACCGCCGGCGTCCGCGACACCAAGGATCGTCGGAAGAATTAGACAGAACCGATTTGATGTAGTAGGTTGTGGGTCAAGGAGCTACCAAATCAGGCGCTCCAGCCCCGCGCAAGTGGCGGGATGCTGGGGTGCCTTTTCGTTTTCAGGAGCGTTCACCTGGCAGACGAGCCCATCGCCCGCAAGCTGGAACCCCCCGGTGACGACGGCAACGGTCATCGGCCGACGCCGCCACCGATCGATCTACTCATCCGCTTCCATCCCCTCAGCCGTGACGTCGAAGTGATCGGTGCTGTCGACGATCGCGTGCTCTGCTATGGGATGCTCGAGATGGCCCGCGCGATGATCGACAGCATCTTCCTCAAGGCGGAGCTCGCCGAAGAGCGATCCCGCATTATCCCGGCCTCCGGGCCACTCCCACCATTTCCACGGCGTTGATCAGGCCGATGTCGCTCAGGGATCTGCGTCCCAATTGGGCGACGGCGCCTCTCTCGCAGCTGCCGTGTCCGCATCGGACTGGCGGCACGCGATGCGGCAACAACGTGCTCGGCCGGATCAAATTCCCGCCGACCTGGACCGTCTATGCGATCGCGCTCGAGCGCGAGGACCAGGCGTCGGGGCAGGGGCCGGTGAAACAGTGCGGCGACTGCCATCGCTTCGTCGAAGTGGTGATCCGGACGCGATGACCACGACAATCCAGGTCGACACGGCCGACGCGGAGGCCTATCTCGATGGGATCTGGCGCGACCAGATCCCATTTGCCGCCTCGCTCGCCGTCAATCAGACCGCGAAGGACGTTCAGGCGGCCGAGCGTGGCGATCTCGCCGGCGAGTTTATCCTCCGGCGCCCTGATTTCATCTTCCGCGGCGTCAAGATCCCGCGCTTCTCGAATAAAGCCGACCAAGTGATCGCCGCCGAGATCGTGATTGACGAGAAAACAGACTTCCTGCGGAAGTTCGAGGCCGGGACGCCCAAGGAATCCATCGCCGGCAAGCAGCTCGCCATCCCGATCGCGGCGCGGCCGGCTCGGGGCGAGATCGTGCCGCAGCAGCTGCGGCCGCGCGAGCTCCAGCTGCGCGTGCATCGCACGGCCAGCGACAAGGTCCAGCTGAAGGGGAAATTCGGCACGTTCGCGATCCGTGGCCTCGGCATCTTCCAACGCGTCGAGGGCAAGGTCCGATTGCTCTATCTATTCCGCCGCGTCGCACACACGCCCGCGATCCTCCGCTTCGTAGAGGTCGGTCAGCAGATCGTGGCCGAGAACTGGCCGAAGAATTTCGCGGCGGCATTCGCTCGAGCGATCAAGACCGCCAGATGACTCATCGATCCGAGCAGCGGAAAGCGCATTCGTGGTTTCGCCAGGCCGATGAGTTCCACCAAGCGGGCAAGCTCGAGGCTGCGCTGCCGCTCTACAAGAAGGTGCTCAGGGCGGATCCCAATCACTGGCAGGCAATGTTCCGCTTGGGCCTCGTCTGCTGGCAGATCCGCGACTTCGATCGTGCGATCCGGTGCCTCACCGGCGTCATTTCGCGGAAGCCCGAATTCCCGCACGCGCATTACAATCTCGGCGTCGTCTATGAAGAGCAGGGCCGCATCATGCAGGCCTATGCGGCCTACGAACAGGCGATTCGGTTGAAGCCGGATTTCGGTGACGCCTGGGAAGGCCTCGGCAAGATGATGCATGCGCTCGGCAATCCTGGCGACGCGGTGCTCTGCTATGAGAAGGCGCTGGCCGTGAGTCCGCCGCACGGTACGGCGACGGCGGAGCGGCGCTACAACTCGAGCTATTCGCTGATGGCGCTCGGCCGATGGAAAGAAGGCTGGGAATCCTACGAGTCGCGATTCCAGAGCCCGGTCTTCCTCGGCAACTACGTCCTGGATCATCACGAGCCGAGCTGGGACGGCTCGCCGCTCGAGGGCCGGCGGCTGCTCGTGCATGCCGAGCAGGGCTTCGGTGACTCGATGATGATGGCGCGCTATCTCCCGATGATCGAGGGCGATGTCGTCGTCGAGGTCCAGGCGCCGCTCGTGCGGCTATTTCAGGAATCGTTCTCGACGCTGCATATCGTCGCCCAGGGCGAGGAGCATCCTCGGTGCGACTGCCAGGTCGCGATGATGAGCCTCGCCCATCGCTTCGGCATGACAGCAGAGAACGTGCCGACTAAGCCTTGGCTTAGGCGCCCGTGGCGCTTCCCCGGCCCTGAGCTGCCGGCCGGCGATGGACTGAAGGTCGGCTACGTCTGGTCTGGCAATCCGGCGCATCGTAACCAGAAGCGCCGTTCGATCGATCTCGAGTACTGGAAGCCGGTCTTCGCGGTGCCGGGCGTGACCTGGTACTCACTGCAGATCGACGAGACGAGCCTGCAGGGCCATCAGCTGAAGCCGCTCATCAAGGACTTCGCCGACACGGCCGCGCTGATCGCGCAACTCGATCTGGTCATTTGCTGCGATACCGCGATCGCACATCTCGCCGGCGGCATGGGTAAGCCGGTCTGGGTGATGTTACCGACAATCCCCGACTATCGCTGGGGCATGCGATCGAATGAGACCTGCTGGTATCCAACCATGCAGCTCGTCCGCCAGGAGGCCGCCGGCGCGTGGGAAGGTGTCATGCGCGAAGTGGCCGAAGGTCTGCAGCTGCTGCTCCAGCTGCGTGCTGAGACGCCGGCGTCGGCCGATTCCTATCTCGCGACCGATGGCGAGCGTCAGCCGGAGCCAGCGTGATGGATCGCGCGAATGCCGCCCTGACGGTCATTTCGCCTTGTCGCTACGGTCGAATGATGTATCTGGTCAACGACCGTTACGTCGGCCATGCTCTGGCGAAGCATGGCGAGTTCTCGGAATCCGAGGTCGCGCTCTGGCGCTCCTTCCTTGAGCCGCACTGGATCGCCGTCGACGTCGGCGCGAATATCGGCGCGCACACAGTGGCGCTCGCGCGCATGGTCGAGCGCGTAGTCGCCTTCGAGCCGCTGACCTATCTCTATCACTTGCTGTGTGGAAGCGTGGCGCTCAATGGCCTGACCAACGTACAGGCATTCAACATGGGCGTCGGCAAGGCACCCGGGCACATGCAAGTGCCCTATATCGATTACACGCTGCCGGCCGCTTATGGTGGCTGGGCGCCGGGCTTCAGTGGTGGCAAGCGGACGTTAGTCGTGCCGCTCGATGATGTTCTGCCCTGCGCCGACTTCCTGAAGATCGACGTCGAAGGCATGGAGCTCGAAGTACTCGAGGGCGCGCAGCGCCTGCTCGTCGAGTCTAAGCCTGTGATCTACGTCGAGGCGAACCCTGGGCCGAAACAGAAGTCGATCATCGAGTTTCTGCGTATGCATGACTATCGGCTCTGGTGGCATCACGCTGCGCACTACAACCCGCAAAACTTTCGCGGCAATCAGACCAATGATCTCCCGGACACGCCGGCGCCGGCGCTACTAGCAATGGCGAGCGACGAGGATGCGCGCGAGTTGGAAGAGGACGCGCTGATCGCTATCGGATCGCCCATCATCAAACACGGATTGAAGAGGGTCGAATGAGTCATGAGTGCCAGAAGTCGATCCTGCGTCGCCTGCACGATCCCGCCTTCCATCAATTCTACTTCGTGGGCGATGGCATTGATGTCGGCGGGGGCTACGATGGTCTCGACAATTATGTGAAGCTCTTCCCTCGGATCCGCTCGGTGAAGAATTGGGATCTGAAGGATGGCGACGCGCAGCTGATGGCTGGTGTGCCTGATGCGCTATACGACTTTGTGCATTCGAGCCACTGCCTCGAGCACATGCGCGATCCCTATGAGGCGATCCGTAACTGGTGGCGCATCCTCAAGCCGAAAGGCCACCTCGTTGTCATGGTCCCTGACGGCGAGCTCTATGAGCAGGGCATCTGGCCGAGCACGTTCAATAGCGATCATAAGCACACCTTCACCATAGAGCTGCGTGATCTGTCCTGGTCTAAAGGTGTGAATGTGAGCGTGCTCGATGTCATCGCCCAGCTGGGGCCATCATATCGCCTGCTGTCCTGTCGCCTACTCGAGTCGACTTTCATTCGTGGGATTCAACGCTGCGATCAGACGCAGGCAGCTGGCGAGTGCGCAATCGAATTCATCGTCAGGAAGCTGTGAGTCAGCCGATCATTGCCCAGGACGATGCGGACGTCAGCTATCTCGGCGTCTACGGCACGGTCATGTGCGCATTCGGTCCGCCGATCGCGTTCTATCCATTTCAAGATCCAGATCTTCAGGGCAAGAAGGCAATCATCATCGGCGAGCAGCCAAGGCCAGGCGACATTGTGCTTGGCCTGCCAGTCATCGCAGTGGAGCGCGGTGAACTGGTCCTCGGTATTCCATGATTCACGGGTCCTTCCTGGCCGTCCCACGCGGGTCACGCGCGAGCGGCGATCATTTACCAGAAACGGGCTGCGAAAACAGGGGGGGTTAAGCAATTCCGAAGAAGCGGGCGAAACGGACGCGAAGTCAGAAGTTCGGCCGCCAAACCGGTTTTGCAGCAGCGCGCGCGCGGAAGATGGCGGCCCAGGCGCGTCTCGCGGAGATGGATGCCGATGAACGGGAAGGCCAGCTGCTGCCGCTTGAGTCGTTCCGCCAGATCCTCGGCCAAATCGTCGGCGAGCTGCGGGCCCGGATCACGGCCTTCCCCGGCAAGTACGCGCCGCGATCGGTTGGGCTGAAGTCGATCGCCCAGGCCCAGCTGCTCCTCGAGGAAGTGTCGAACGAATTCCTGACGGCCCTGCGCACAGTGGGTGGTGAGATCCGCGATGCTGAAACTCGCCGAAGTCAACGCGCTAAACCTCGCCGCCGCGGTCGTTCACGACAGCCTTCCGCCGGCGCCTAGACTCACCGTCTCCGAATGGGCCGATGCCAAGCGCATCCTCTCGCGCGAGGCCGCGGCCGAGCCCGGTCCTTGGCGCACCGATCGCGCGCCCTACCAACGCGAGATGATGGACGTGTTCACCGATCCGATGGTCGAGGCCGTGGTCTACATGTGCGCCTCGCAAATCGGCAAGACGGAGGTCGTCAACAACATCGTCGGCTACTTCATCGATCAGGATCCGTCACCGATCCTGGTCGTGCAGCCGAACGTCGACCCGATGGCGCGGACCTGGAGCACCGATCGGCTCGCTCCGATGCTGCGGGATACCGACTGTCTCAGGGGCAAGGTCTCGGACCCGAAGTCGCGCGACTCCTCGAACACGGTTCTGCACAAAGTTTTCCCCGGCGGCCACATCACCGTCATCGGCGCGAATTCGCCCTCCGGCCTCGCCTCGCGACCGATCCGCGTCGTGCTGTTCGAGGAGATCGATCGCTACGACGACTCGATCTCGACCGAGGGCGATCCCGTCAAGCTCGGCGAGCAGCGCGCGGCCAATTTCTGGAACCGGAAAATCCTCAAAAACTCGACGCCGACCCTGAAGGGATTCTCGCGCATCGAGAAGGAGTGGGAGCGATCGGATCAGCGGCGCTATCACGTGCCGTGCCCGTCCTGCGGCGAGTATCAGCTGCTGATCTGGAAGAATCTGCATTGGGAGCAGGGACAGCCCGAGACGGCCGCCTATCGCTGCGAGCATTGCGCGGTGCTCATCCCCGAGACCGAGAAGCATCGGATGCTCGCGGCCGGCCGGTGGGTGCCGGAGAATCCCGGCTCGCGGATCCCGGGCTTTCACATCAGCGCGCTTTATTCGCCTTGGCAGACATGGGTCACCCTCGCTCGGAACTGGCTCGATAGCCAGCAGGATGTCGCCGCGCTGCAGGCCTTCATCAACCTGAAGCTCGGCGAGACCTGGGAGGAGCGCGGCGGCGGCCTCGATCCGGATGATCTCGACAGCCGCAAGGTCGCCTATCGCGCAGAGGTGCCCGCCGGCGTCGGACTTTTGACCGCCGGCGTCGATGTCCAGGACGATCGGCTCGAGGTGATCGTCCGCGGTTGGGGGCATGGCGAGGAATCCTGGCTGATCAAGCGCGAGATCATTCTCGGGGATCCGAGCGGCGACGCGAAGGGCAGGGGGAAGAAGACGGTCTGGGCGCAGCTCGACGAGCTGCTGAAGCGGCCCTGGAAGCACGAGTCGGGAGCGACTCTGCAGATCGACACGACATGCGTGGATTCCGGTGCGCATACCGATGCCGTCTATCGGTTCTGCAAGCCGCGTTATGGCTTCCGGGTCTTTGCGACGAAAGGCTATTCGGGCCCCGCGCATCCGATCGTCAATCACAAACCCTCGACGAATAACCGGATGCGGGTGCGGCTGTTCTTTGTCGGCAGCGATGCGGCGAAAGACTCGATCTATGGACGGCTCAAGACGGCCGAGTCGGGACCGCGCTACATGCACTTCCCGCTCGAGGCCGATCAGGACTACTTCGACCAGCTGGTGTCGGAGAAGGTCGTCAAGGAGCTGATCAACGGTCGCTGGCGCCGGTCCTACAAGCTGCCACGCGGAAAGCGCAACGAGGTGCTCGACTGTGAGGTGCTCGCCCTCGTGGCGCTCGAGCTCGCCAGCACGCGGAAAGAGTATCTCGGCCAGCTCGCCCAGCGGCTGGGGACGGTCAAAGCGCAACCGCTGGAACCACAGCCGACGACGCTCGCGCGGGAGAAGCTGAAGGCAATTCGTCGCGGACCAAAGAAGCGCGGCTGGGTCGGTGGCTGGAATTGAAGGTCTGACTCGCACATATTAGCGGGCAGCAACGCCACGTCCCTGGGGACTCGTTCCCTGGGGACTTTTTCTTTGGGGGTCCGTTGACGCCACCGATCCCGACGAGCGAACCCGACGTCGTCCGCGCCGGCGACACGTGGAAGTGGTCGAAGGCGGTCGACGGCTACACGCCGGCCGACGGATGGGCGCTGAAATACGACTTCCATGACGCCAGCTCGAGCTCCGGCACCAATACGCTGCTGCAGTTCACCGCCACGCCGAATGCCCAGAACACGGGATGGGATATTGTCGTCGCGGCCGCCACCACGGCCCCGCTGCTCTCGGGCAACTGGAAATGGCGCGCCTACGTCGACAAGGGCAGCGAGCGGTATACGGTCGATGTCGGCTTCCTGTTCGTCGAGGCGAATCTCGCGACCGCGCCCGCCGGATCGCAGCTCACGCAGAACGAGAAAATGCTCGCCGCGATTCAATCGGTGCTAGCCGGGCGGGCGACGAACGACATCGAGTCCTACCAGATCGCCGGCCGCGCGGTCAATAAGATCCCGATCTCCGAGCTCATGAAGCTCGAGAACGTCTACATCGCGAAGGTCCGCCAGGAGCGGAATCCCGGGAAGTTCGGCGTCCTCCATGAGGTCCGCTTCGTGCGGCCTGGTCCATGACGCCGGCCCCGAAACTCCCGTGGTGGAAGCGCACGATCCTCAATCTCGCCAAGCGGGCGATTATCGGTCTCGAGGGCGTCAGCGGCACCGGTGCGAGTGGCTTCGCCGGCGCGCGCTGGACCCGTCTCCTGCTCGACTGGGTGATGATCAATCTGTCGGCCGACAAGGAGCTGCAGCACGACTTGCCGGCTCTGCGCGCGCGCTCGCGCGAGCTCGTCCGCAACAATTCCTACGCGAAACGCTTCCTGCAGCTGCTGCGCGCGAATGTCGTCGGCCCCCGAGGGATCCGGCTGCAGGCGCGGATCCGCTCGGCCGACGGCAAACCATTCGACACAGTGAACACAGCGATCGAGGATGCGTGGGCCGAATGGGGCAAGGTCGGCGTTTGCACGGTCGACGGCAAACACTCCTGGCGCGATACACAGGGACTGATCGCGACGACACTCGGCCAGGATGGCGAATTCCTCATCCGCATCGTCCGCGGTTACCGGAACGGCTTCGGTTTTGCGATCCAGCTGATCGATGCGGATCTCCTGGACCATCTCTACAACCGGCCGCCGGCTGAGGGCTTGAACGAGATCCGGATGGGCGTGGAGATCAATGAGTGGGGACGGCCCGTCCAGTACTGGCTCTTCAAGCGGCATCCGTCGGAGGCCGGGCGCGATCAGGAGCGCCGGCCGGTGCCAGCGTCCGACATCATCCACGACTTCATCCCCCTGCGCGTCCAGCAGACGCGAGGTGTGCCGTGGTTTCATCCCGTGCTCTTGGCCAATCGCATGCTCGAGGGCTATCAGGAGGCCGAGCTCGTCGCCTCGCGCAGCGCCGCCGCGAAACCGGTCTACTACACGGTGGATCCGGAGAAGGCTGCGCAGACGCAGAACCTCGACGAGACGATCGACAAGGTGCCCGAGGAGGTGTCGCCCGGCCTCGCGCACGAGTTGCCGCCTGGCTACGACGTCAAGGCATTCGACCCGACGCATCCGAACGCGGCCTATAAGGATTTCGTTTCCGCGGTCCTGCGATCCATCGCCGCCGGGCTGGGCGTCTCCTATCACTCCCTCGCGAATGATTTGTCCGGCGTGAACTACTCGAGTGCGCGCGTCGGCGAGCTCGCCGATCGGGACGAATGGCGCTCGCTGCAGCAGTGGATGATCGAGCACGTGCACACGCGGATCTATGAGGAGTGGCTCAAGATGGCGCTGCTCTCGGGCGCGCTGCAGCTCGCATCGGTGGATCACCGGAAATATCTGTCGGTCGGCTGGCAGCCGCGCGGCTGGTCCTGGGTGGATCCCAAGAACGAGCTCGAGGCGGCGGTGCTCGGGATCCAGCATGGCCTCACGAGTCGCACCGATATCGTCGGCGAAGCGGGCGACGACATCGAAGAGATCTTCCAGAATCTCAAGGAAGAGCAGGATCTCGCGGAGGAGCTCGGGGTCGACCTGGCGAAGAATCTGCCGCCGGCCGGCGTCCCGGGGGTGCTGGCGAATCCCGATCAGGGCGGTGGCGCCGTGGACGGATCGGCCGATGGCAATGGCAACGGGAACGGCAACCGGATCGCTCATGCCAGGCGCTGAATCCTATGCCGCGATTCCGCCGAATTCGACGGGCCCACAGGTCCGCACGATCCAAGTCACGACCTATGTCGACGGCGTGCCGCTCACCGTGGATATGCAAGTCGTCGCGATCGCCGACGGCGATGGGAACGTGATCGATCAGTTCATGGACTACAACTGGCAGCGGCGCGTGATCGACGAGCTCGCGGCCTTGCGACAGATGCTGTCTGAGAGACTCGGCGCGCCCTTCGTGCCGACCCAACCGTAACGGGAGGACGTTATGCGAGCTCCGGGAGTACTCAGCCACGGACTGGCCAGCCGGCGCAAGCCGCAGGTCACGCCGGATGGCGGTGCCAGCAATGAGGTCGCGGGGCGCTACGGCCGCTACGGCGAGTCCTACGCGCTGCCGCTCTGGCCGAATGATCAGATGCTCGCGGACGAGGGCTCGTTCTATGTCTCTGCCCTCGCCCCGCAGGCCACGGCGTTGCAGCTAGGCATCTCGGCGAACTTCGCCGCGGCCGCGGTCGCGCTTGCGTTCCAGAACTCTGATGCCGGACAGTTCGACGGAGGCCTGCGCTGTTACCCGCGCTACCTCCGCATGCTGGTCTCCGTCGTGCCGACCTCGGCGACGGCGCTGCTCTTCGCGTCCGTGCTCGATCCCAAGGACCGGACGCCGACGACCGTCGTCGCCAAGGGCGGCACGGCGGCGACGGCGACCTGCTACAAGGAGCCGGGCGTTCCCACGAGCCTCGACCAGGCGGCGGGGCCAGTCGGTACGCCATTCTTCCCGCTCTCGACCGCAGCCGGCGCGCCGCCGGCGGTGCCCGCAGCTGGCCAGCAGACACGTACCATCGTCGGCAACGGTTCGCTGCGCGCGCAGATCCCGGTCGCCGGCGATGAGTACATCATCCAGTTCGGTGCCGGGGACATGCCGGGCGCCGGGCTCGTGACGGCGGCGCCGGCGGGCGCGTCGAGGATCGTGGCCGTGCATCCTCCGATCGTCATACCGCCGCAGGCCTGGTGGCTCTTCTATCTCTGGGCGCCATCGAACGCGACGGCCGGCATCGCATTCTCGGGCTTCGAGGTGGGCTGGGTCGAGCGGTGAGTTTGCTGCTGCTGTTTCGCCGCGGCTATGGCGATTGGCCGGAACGTCCGACGACGCCGGCCGCATCACCAGCGATACAGCAGCAGGATCGTTTCCTCATCGCGCCGAAGGTCGAGCAGATCCGGCGGCCGCTCACGCCGCGGAAGCCGCTCACGAAATTGCGCTAGGCTTGCGCTGGCGAGCGAGAGTTCATAACGTAGTCCCATCGCAGGACGATACGCCCCTGGGGGCAACACCCTCGGGGGCGTTTCCTTTTTCGGGAGCTTGAGTGAAGCGAGAGAATCGCAGCGGACCGCCGCTCTTCTATCGCAGCGCACCGCTGACCGTGACGCGGGCCTCGGCCGACGCCGAGCCCGAAATCACCGTCGCGCTTTCCTCCGACACGCCGATCGAACGCGAGAACTGGTTCGGTGATCGCTGGATGGAGATCCTCGATCATTCCGCTGGCGCGATCGACATGTCGCGCGCGAAGCAGGGCCTGCCGCTGTTGCTCAATCACAATACCGACGAACAGATCGGCCGCATCGAGAAGCTGAAAGCCGGCGATGACGGCGTGCTGCGCGGCACCGTGCGCTTCAGTCGCAGCGCGCAGGGCCAGGAGATTCTGCAGGACGTGCTCGATGGGATCCGCATCGAGACGTCGATCGGCTATCAGATCCAGGACCGCAAAGAAGAGCAGAACAAAGGCGAGATCCTCAAGGTCACAGCGATTCGCTGGATGCCGATGGAGGGCTCGCTCGTCCCCGTTCCTGCAGACTTCACCGTGGGCGTGGGTCGATCCCGCGCTCCAACTGAGGAGAATCGAACCATGACAGCTCCTGCCACCCCTGCCGCCCCGGCTCCCGCGGCGCCGGCCGCGCCGTCGGTGACCGGAGGTCAAGATGCCGGCACGGTCGAACGCCAGCGCGTCTCTCAGCTGCGCGCCCTGCAGCGCGCCCACGGCCAGCGCGTCCCGGACAAGAAGCTCGACGAGTGGATCGATGGCGGCGTATCGGTGAACGCCGCGACGGAGCAGCTGCTCCGGGTCTACGAGAAGGGGACGGAGCCGGGCTTCAATCCGCCTTCCGACCCCGCCGTCTCGAGCGAGGACCTCGAGAAGGGGCATTACTCGCTGTCACGCGCGATCCTCGCGCAGCTGAGCGGCGAGCGCACCTTCGAGACCGAAGTGCACGACGCGATCGCGGCGAAGGGGTTCGAGGGTCATCTCACCAAAACGAAGGCCGGGCCGCGCCGCGTCGGTGGACGTGACCTGGCGGTCCTCTACGTGCCCGCGAATCTCTGGGTGCGCAAGGCCGGCCAGCTCGAGGAGCAGAGCTACTATCAGCGCGGCGCGCAGGAAGTGCAGACGGCCTCGAAGGGCGGCGAGCTCCGCTTCACCGAGCCCGGGCCGTTCATCGAGATCCTGCGCAACAAGATCTTCGTCCGGCAGCTCGGCGCGCGGTTGCTCGCCGGCCTGCAGGGCGACCTGCAGTTCCCGCGGCAGACCGGCGCGCAGACGGCGTTCTGGGTGCCGGAATCGGCCACGGCGGACGTCACGGCGTCGAACATGACGTTCGACAACCTGAAGCTCTCGCCGAAGCCGCTCTCGGGGACGAACTCGTTCTCGCGCAAGCTGCTCGCGCAGGGCGTGCGGGACATCGACGAGCTGATCCAGCAGGACATGATCGCGGTCGATGCGATCGAAATCGATCGCGCCGCGATCAACGGCGTCGGCTCCAACAACGAGCCGATGGGCATCCTGAACGCCTCCGGGACCAACTCGGTCACGGCCGGCGCGAACGGCGCCACGGTCATCTACGACAACTTCGTCGACCTGGAGACGCAGCAGGCGCTCTCCAATGCCGACTACGATCCGCTCCGCTACCTGACCAATCCCAAGGTGCGCGGCAAGCTGAAGAAATCGGCGCAGATCTCGGCCTCGACCGGTATCCCGGTCTGGTACGACGGCGAGGTGAACGGCTACCCCGCCTTCGCCACGAACCAGGTGCCCTCGAACCTCACGAAGGGCACGAGCACGACGATCTGCTCGGCCGCGATCTTCGCGCGCTGGGACGAGCTGCTGCTCGGCCAGTGGGGCGACATCGAGTTCATCATCGACCCGTACACGCTGGCCAAACGGGGCGACATCGTCATCACGAGCTACCTCATGATGGACGTCGGCCTGCGGCATCCGGCCTCGTTCACCGTGATCAAGGACCTGCTCACGACCTGAGCGGGGAACTCAGCCAGGAGCGTTGATGCGCATCAAGATCGCGCAGGATCGAGGGGTCTCCTACAACGGAGAGCACCTCGAGGGCGGCCAGGAGTACGATGTCGACGATCATTTCGGTGCTGTCCTGGTATCCCAGCAGCGAGCCGAACGGGTCGACGAGGAACGGGAGACGGTCGCCACTCACCGCGATACGCCGGTGAGACGTGCCACTCGGGGATAGCGACACTGCGGCGCTGCTGTCCGACCTCAAAGCGTTGGGCGAAGCGGTGGACGTGGTCCTGGGCGGCAATACGGTTCAGGGCGTGGTGCGTAAGAACCAGGACGTGCTCGGGCAGGATGGGCATCTGATCGAGCGCGTCGACCTGGTGACGATCAAAGCCGGCTCGCTCGCTGGGCTGGCGGTGGGCAGTACGCTGACGGTGGGTGGGGTGACGCGGACGGCGCGGGATATGATCACCGGAGACGATGCAGGACTGACCGACATCGTGCTCGACTGACATGATCTTCGCGCTCCGCCGGATCGTCGAAACGGATCTCACCGTCGCGGCGATCAACGCGCAGGTCGCCTTGCTGGAGACGCTCTATTCGCTGAGCGTGCCGGATGTCGTGACGGTGGCGGATGGTGCGATCACGAATGTGGCCGGTTTGCAGACGGCTGCATTCCCCCTGGTGCTGCATTACGTCGGCACGCAGCCGTCGAACGGGGAGCCGAAAGCCGAGGGGCATCGCGACATCCCGGACTTGCCGCTGATCCTGGCGGTCCACGTGCGGGATGCGGATCTAGCGGTGGCGCGGCGGAATGCGGAAGTGATCCTCGAGGCGCTGTATCCGATCGTGGAAGGCCTCCGGGGCAAGGCGTTCGGATCGACGCTCCGGCAGCTGATCAACGTGCAGCTCATCAGTGCGTCGATCGAAGAGTTCATGTCCAAAGACGGCGCCGCGGTGCGGCTCGGAGGCGTGATGCGCATGAATCTCTTCGCGCGGACCCAGGGGCTCAGCTAGATGCCGCAACTCAAGGGCCTCCAGGTCATCTTCGCCAAACGGGAAGCCACCGAAGGCACGGATCCCGTCCCGACCGCGCCCGACGCCCTGCAGCTCGCCCAGCCGGCGACGCTCACCTGGGGCGCCTACCAGGACAACGACCAGGACGAGAAAGACAATCTCAAGCTCGAGCCGGATGCCCCGCTCGCCCCGTCGTTCATGTGGGCCGAGCTCAGCTTCCGGCTCTATGCCCGCGGCAAGGGATCGGCCTACGCGACGACGGCCGGACCTGAGACCCATGCGGTCCTGCCGATCTACGGCATGCAGGACACCTTCGCGGCCTCGCAGTGGTCCTATGACACGATCTCGCAGCTCGCCGCGGCCGGCCTGCTGACGTCGACGTTCTACATGTTCAAGGGCCTCGACACCAACGTCTGGGTCCTGCACAAGCTCCTCGCCGCGCGCGGCAAGACCATCACGCTCTCGGCGGTCGCCGGCCAGCCGGCGTTCATCGATTGCGTGGTGCGCGGGCAGTACGTCGAGCCGACTGACACGGCCATCATCTCGCCGACCTACTTCACGACGATTCCGCCGGCATTCGCCGCGGCCGCGTCCTGGCAGCTCGGCAGCTTCGCGACGGGCTTCGTCAAACGCGCGTCGGTCACGCTCGAGAACACGCTGCAGTTCCGCGACAATGCGAACCTGCCGCCCACGACCGTGCGGCATGCGATCGTCGGCCGGCGGATGAGTTTCGACGTCGGCGTCGAAGCCGCGCGGGTCGCCGACTACAATCCCTGGAACAAATGGACGTCGCGGACGCAGGAGCAGCTGATCATCACGCTCGGCGCCGGCGGCTCGAACAACAAAATCACCTTCACCGCCGATCGCGCGCAGTTCACGCAGGAGCCCGTCGGCTATGAGGACGAGAACGGCCTCGTGCGGTTCGCGGCGAAGGGCAAGCTCGATCCCGGCGGCACGAACCGGTTCAACTGGACCTACAACACTTGACGTTTGACGCCCAGGCCTGGATTGCTGCGCATCAGCCGCCGAGTTACAAAGCGAAGGATGGTAAGGAGCATGTCGGGCGGCTGTGGTCGCACCTCGAGTACTTGAAGTGGCTGAAGCTCTTTAAGACCTGGCTGACGGACAAAGACCGCAGCGACGAGCAGTATGAGAAGGAGCTGAGAGAGCTGATTGGCTCCATGGGCTTCCAGGATGCGGTGGTCGACGAGATGGTCGCCCTCCCGTCCGTGGCGCTCGAGGAGATGCTGACGGGTTTTTTCGCGCTCCAGAGGTCCAAGGGCGACCCGTCCGTGTCGGACAGCTCAACGCCGGCGCCCCCGCTCCCATCGTCGTCGAGCCTGAAGATCGAACAGTCGTCGCAACCCTCCGCTTCCTGAAGAACTGGCCCGGACTCTATTGGAGTCCGGTGTGGCAGACCCCCGATAAGATCATTCCCTGGCCGTTGTTCGCCTTGCTCAATGACCCCGAACTGATGAGCGAAGCATTCCCTGATGGCACCACCGAGTGACGTAAAGCTCCGGATCATCGCCGAGAACCTCGCGCGGGCCGCCCTGCAGGAGGCCAAGAAGGACGTGCAGGGCGTCGGCGCCGCGTCGGGGACGGCCGTGGTGCCCTTCGACAAGTTCGTGCGCTCCTTCACGACGGGATCGCACTCCGCGAACCTGATGCGGAATGCGCTGCAGCAGCTCTCCTTCCATGCCGCCGAGATCCCTGGACCTGTTGGCAAAGCCGGGAGCGCGATCCTTGGCCTCGGTATCAGCGGCGGGCCAATCCTGATCGCGACCGCGGCGCTCGGCCTCTTCGCGCTCGCCTGGAAGAAAGCGGACGAGGCCGCCACGCTCGCGGCGGACAACGCCGTCTCCGCTGGCGAGCGGATGCGGAAGGTGTTCGCCTCGGCGCTGCAGGGCGGGAATACCGAGGAGTTCGGTCAGCGGCTCGATCTCTTCCGCCGGCGCCTCGGTGAGGCGCGCGACGAGCTCCGTCAGCTCCAGGCCGCGCCCCTGGCGGAGCAGCGATTCCGGAACGAGGTGACGCCGCAGGGACTCACCGTCTCGGTGCCGCTGAACAATCCCGTCCAGGAGCGCGCCGACCAGCTCGCGGCCGCCGGCAGCAAAGTCAATCAGGCGCAGGCACTCGTCGCGCAGGCCGAGAAGGAAGCCACCGACGCGGCCGAGAAGGCGACCGCCGCGCTCGAGCGCCAGGCGAATGTACTCTCGGCGACGATCGGGATCCGCCAGCGCGCCGTCGAGAACGACCAGGAGGAGAACGCTACCCTCCTCCAAATCGCTGAAGCGACGGCGCGGGCGACGGCGGAAACGATGGGCCTCGACGCTGCCCATACCGCCGCCCTGGTCACCCAGGCCAGGCGGGTCGAGCGGCTCCGCCAGGAGAACCAGGTCCTCGAGGCGCAGCGCGATCTGCTCCAGGAGCTCACGCAGATCAACGCGGACATCACGGGCGCGCTCTCACAGACGCCCTTCTTTCAGCAGACGCTCGCGAACATCAAGATCCCGACGCTGCAGGATCTGCTCGCGCAGGAAGCCAATCGTCAGGCCACGATCACGACCGGACAGCTCGAGAAGCAGGCGGGCGAATTCGCATTCGCCAACTTCACGCCCGAGTTCTTCGACAACGTCCAGGCCGGCGTCAATGACGCGCTCGCCCAGACGCCGGGCTTTAAGAACGGCGGGATGATCATGGCGGCCGCGTTCGTCACCGCGGTGGGCCAGGCGGCGCGCGGCGGACCGGCGGGCTTCCTCGGCGCCGGCGGCTCGATCCTCACCGGGGCCAGCCAGCTGCCGCAGCTCGCCTCGATGGCCTGGCTCGGCCCGGCTGGGTTCGCGCTGTCCGCGGTGAGCACGCTCGTCTCGGTCTTCGACAACTCGGCCGAGCGCCGACATCGGGAGCAGATGGCAGTGCTTCGGAAGATCGCCGAGCGCCCGATCCTCGAGGGCCGGACGCTGCAGCCGGTCTTCGTCGGCGCGAGCCGCGACGTCGGCCGGACGATGAATGAGGCGCAGCGGCTCAGCGATCGAGATGCGTTCGATCGCGGTCTGGGGGATAGCTCATGACCCAATGTGTGATCAGCGGCGGGAACATTCTCTCGCGGTTTGTCTTCCCCGGGCATGTGATCGTCGCCGACGAGGAGGGCGCCGGTCACGAGGCTTTCCGGATCGGCACCGGGCGCCGGCACCCGTTCACGAACTATTACGAGAGTCTCACTGCCAATGCGCAGCGGCTGATCACCGCGACGCTCGATCGCGAGCGGACGGCGGATCTGTTCGTGCTCGATCGCGGGCACAACCTGCCGAGGATCATCCTCGAGCGATCCTACGACAACTTCGTGAACTCTCCGATCACGGTCTTCGACGTCACGCTCCCATCGAGCGGCACGGGATCCCTCGATGATGCGTTCGGCGTGGTGAGCGAGGAGCTCGCCTGGTATATCCGCTTCCCGAAGATCAGCGCGCCCTACTGGCGGCTCAAGATCCCGGCGATCGGCTCGGGGATCCGGCCGAAGATCGTCGGCGCGCATCTGTCGCATTCGTTCGAGTTCGATCCCTGGAAGCCGACCGGTCCCGATCAAACGGAGCTCGGCGGCGACATCGGCGAGTCGGACGCCGGCTGGCAGGCCCTCGGCTCACCATGGAATCGCCGCACTGACAGCCTGCGGCTGCAGCTGCCCGACCTCTTCAGCTATGAGCAGGCGCGCGTTGCATTCCGGCATTGGATGAAGCGCCGGCCGGTCTGGTACGTGCCGGACGAGGACGATGCCCGGAATGCCTGCTGCATCATCCGGCCGCCGTCGGTCGGCGGATTCCGGCGCGGTCCGCAATGGTACGCACATGCGGCCGAGATCCCCTATGTCGAGCATGAGGCCCTGAATGGCTGAAGTCCTGCCTAAAGACGTGCTTGCGCGATGCGGCGGCCGCACGCTGCACGTCACGGGCTACCTCACCGCCATGGGAGCGGGCGGGGGCTATGTCGAGGTTAAGGAGACCTTCGCGCGCGCGGATGGTGCGACTCCGCTCGCCACGTTTATCGATCGCGATCTCACGATCCGGACCGCCGAGGCCGGCAAGGTGCGCATTGAATATCCCGCCGCGCTCTCGGGCCTCGTGGACCAATTCGGCTACCCGTACTGCGGTCCATCCCTCGAGGGCGGGCGCACGAATCTCTGGCTCTTCAGCGATGACCAGACAAATGGCGCCTGGCTCTCGAATGGTCTGACGAGCATGGTCGGCGGGGATCCGGATCCGATGGGCGGGACGAGCGCCTGTCATACGGTCGAGAATGTCGCCAACACCTCGCACATCGTCGGCCAGAACTTCGCGAGCGCCACGGACAACGCGCGGCAGTCGATCACCTGGCATGCCCGGCAGAAAGAGCGGACCTGGGCGGTGATCCGCAGCTTCCCCAAAGACGGTGTCGCGAAGTTCTCCTACGTGAACCTCGCCACCGGGGCGAAGGGCACAATCGATCCCACACACGACATAACCGTCTCCGGTCTGCTGAAGAACGGTTTCTATCGCATCACCATGTCGTTCGACGCCAAGTCGGGCGGCTCGACGCCCTCGGCCTGGATCGGCGGCGCGACGGGCGATCTCGGGATCATTTTCACGGGCGACGGTGTGAGCGGGATCTACGTTTGGCGCGGGCAGCACGAGAAGGACGTGACCTTCGCCTCGAGCCCGATCAAGACGCTCGGATCGTCGGTCGCGCGCGCGGCGGATAATCTCACGATGCCCATCATCCAAGGGCCGGTCGACTGCACGGTCTTAACGCGGATTGCTCGCCCCGTCTGGGCGGATGCGGGCGCAGCCGTCGATCTCGGGCTGCCGCCATCGGCCTTCCAGATCGGCGACAACGCCGTGCCGAATATCCGTGGCGGGGGCGTTCAGAATTCCCGCAGCTGGTACGGCTACATCGATACCGCCGGCGCCGACAGCAATGCCCAATCCGCTATCCTGGCCGGCGCCGAGCAGGTCGTGCTGCGCCAATATAAGAATCTCACCCTCCCCGCCGGCGGGCAGGTCGCGGTCGACGTCGGTGGCGGCCTCGGCGGGTTCGGATCCGCGGCAGCGACATTCTCCGCGTTCGGCAATCAGATCATGTCGATCGGCCGAGCCAATGTGGGCCAGGAACTCTTCGGCGTCATCCTGGATCATATTCTCGTGCGCGGGCTGCGGACCCTTCCCGAGATGTTGGCCATCCGGTAAATGCGCGCCGGCTTCATTGGCAATGCCGCCCTCGAGGAAAGGATGCGACGGCCGGACTCGACCGTCCGGCCGTTCGCCATGGCGCAGCTCGTCGAGCAGAATACCAACGGCAGCCTGCGCGCGCATACGCGCCGCACGCGGACCGAGTGGGGCCAGGCCGACGGCGCCGCGGCTGGGCCGCCGCCGACGCTCACGGGGTTCTCGCTGCTGCCCGAGGGCGACGTCCGCCTCGCTGACAACATCACCACGCTCGTCACACAGACCAGCCATCCCGACCGCCTCAGCGACCTGAACCAGATCGCGCCCTTCGACGTCGTGCGCATCGTCTGGGGCGGGACTGACGATGCCGAGCTCGAGATCGCGCGCGTCAAGCTCTGGCTGAATCCGCGGACTGGATCCCCGTCACGCAATGTGGTGAAGTGGATCTGCCGGCTGGTGCGGGTCATCGGCACGCGCTACTGGCAGGATCCGCGCGACGGCTCGGAGAAGCATGCCCTGGCGATGATCGATCTCTGCAGCCCGGTCAGCGTCGCCGTGAACAACGATCTCGAGGGGGAGGTCAGCTTCGACTTCACGGCGCTGACGAAACGGCCGCAGCCTAAGAAGGCGGGCTCGCCGATCATCATCCCCTCGGGCTGGCCGGGCTCGCTCTACGCGACCCATCCGGTCACGTTCGTGTTTGTATCGGCCATCAAATCGGACGGCACGGCCGCGACAGGCGTCGCGATGGGCTATGACTCAGGGCTCGCCTCGAGCGGATCTGGCAATGTGGTGACCGGCCGGCATCTTGCTGAGGTCGCCAACGTCTTCCTGCCAGCCGGCGTCCCGGTGGGTAGCCTCAACGACACGGGCTCGGCCGGCGGAACGCCCTACATCAAGATCGAGACCGGCACCTACGCCACGGCGACGATGATGTTCTCGACGAATCCATTCAATCTCGGCGGCGCGCCGGCGGGCGACGTGCAGCTCATCATCCGCGGCGCCGTCCCGACTGGCTGCGCGCTCACCGGCGAGATCCGGAACGACGCAGACTCGGGTTATGTGCCGTTCACCGACGGCCAGTTCATGATCAAGGATCTCGGGCTCACGCCGAGCCAGACACGGAAGATGCGGGTCACCCTCGCGACGAATACCGGCAGCGGCTCGAGCCTGACACCGACGCTAATGGAGCTCGGCATGGAGGCGAAGGCCGAGGTCGATCTCCGGAAGCTCACGCGCGTCACGGGCGGTGATTGGGCGATCGATCCGGTCACCCTAAAGGGCGAGATCCCGGAAATCACGATCACCGTGATCCGCGATGGTCTCACCGACTACTACTCGGCGATCGAGGAGCTGCTCTCCAACAACCACATCGGCGATCTAAAGTTCGCGATCTATTGGGCCGATGAGACGCTCGCCCGCAAGGACTGGGGCTACATCGACGACGTCTTCATCGATGCGAGCTCGCCGCGTAGCGCGGACGTCTCGCTGCGCTGCCTCTCGAGTCTCTGCTTCCTGCGCGACTTCGTGCCGCGCTACGAGCCCGGCGAGCTGCTCGGTCCGGATGGCGATCAGTCGGTCGGCGCCTGGCGGACGCTCCTGGGCGGCTCGACGAACCTCTATCAGACGATCGACGAGACGGTCTTCGACGACGTCGACGGCGTCATGTCGGAGCTCACGCCGAGCAATTCCTTCGTTGAGTTCACGTTCCCCACGTTCGCGGATCCCACGGGCCGCCGGCATGCGATTGATTACCGATTCCGCAAGGATGCCGCCGGCGGCGAGCAGATCGACCTCACCGTCGAATGGCGCCAGGGCGGCACGGTGGTTGCCTCCCTCACGCACGTCGACATCACGACCGACGCCGCGCTCAGCTGCAACGCCGGCAGCTTCTCGCTCACCGATGATCAGATCAAGCTGCTGACGAACTACCCCGATCTGCGCGTGCGCTTCACCGCGACGAAGATCACGGGCGCCGGCGCGCGCCGCGCGGTGGTGACCTGGGTGCGGCTCCGGACCGGCGGCCGCCGCGACCAGGTCCAGTACCCGAATGCCGGCGTGCCCGTCGCGACACTCAAGGCCGTCTATGACGATCTGATCCGGAACGCCCTCGCCGTCGACGGCCGCTATATCGGCCCGGGCGTCGAGGACACGACGAACCAGGTGGCGAAGGTGCTGTTCGAGTCCTCGCGGGATGCGAAGCCGATCGGCAAGTCAGAGCTCGATGCGATCGCGTATATCGCCGGCGGCGGGATCATCAGTTCGCAGGGGAAGATCAAGTTCGTCGACATCTATGGCACGCGCGGGGTCCGCGCCTACTTCCCGCTGGAAGAGATCCGGATGACCGACATCGGCCCGGGTTACCAGGAGCGGATCCCCGAGTTCTACGTGAAGTGGCGTTGGAATCCGGCCAAGGGCGACTTCGACGATGAGGTGCGCTGCTTCTCGAGCGGCGCGCTGGACAACCTGGGGAAGGCTCGGCTCGCGCCGCCCAAGTACGTCGACGATGAGATCTCGAAGTGGATCTCGGTCGACAATCTCGATTCGAATGGCCTGACGCTGGCCGAGCGGATCGGGATCCGGCAGACCCAGGCGCTCGGCGCCGGGCTCCTCGAGTGGCGGTTCACCAGCAACTACCCCTATCCCGAGCTCGAGCCAGGCGACATGGTCGCCGTCGAGACCGATCAGTTCGTGGCTCGCGATCCGACCACCGGTCGCGCGATCCGCGGCCGCGGCTGGTCGATTGGTGTGATCTCGCGATGCGACATCAGCGCGCGGAAGTTCTCGGTCGAGATCCTGAGCTACGCCGACGTCGGCCCGAATAGCGAGAACGCGCGCCGGCTGGGCCTCGGGCCGGCGACCCCGCACGTCATGGCTGTGAAGGTCACGATCGACGAGAGCGGCAAGGCGCACGCCGTGATCACCACGAATGCCGCGAAGGCTGTGCGGTTCGCGGCGTCGACGTCGGGGATGCCCAGCGACGCCACTGCGCGCGCGGCCGCGCTGCAGAGTGTCGATGCCAGCGGCTACTACTACACGGGCGACCTGCTGGGCATGACGCCGGCCCAGACCGTATCCGTGAAGGTGTTCGCCTATGAGAACATCGACGGATCCGGACTCGAGTCGCCGGCCGGAACGGCCACGGTCAAGATCGGCACGCGGCCGCGCAACTTTGTGCTCGACGATGGGCTCTTCATTCTGCGGGCGGCCGAGCCGACGGGCATACTCGCTGACGATAGCGTGCAGCTGGATCCTGCAAATGGTGTCAGCGAAGGCGGCTCAGTCTACAAACTCTATCGGCATCGTGAGGAGATCTCGGTGCCCGGTGCCGACGCCGATGGCGATGTCGCGGTCAGCTTCGCGCAGACTTATCAGGCGCCCCCGCTCGTGTTCTTCCGCGGCGGCCAATACCTCAGCTACTCGAGCGCCTTCGGCAGCGGCGTCAACCATCGGCAGCGGTTCCAGGCGCTCAACATCACGACCAGCGGCTTCACCTCGCGGACGCAGCTCGTTAATGCCGGCGTCGTGACCGGCCAGAATGACGACTTCCCGAGCGGCAATCTCCTCATCGCGGTCAACGACACCGCCGAGGCGGACCTCACGCCGGGCGGGGCGAACGATGATTCCTACACGGTCAACTATCGCGTCACGGTCACCAATCCCGACGGGAGCGCGAACGTCTCGCTGACGCTCGCGATCGACATCAACCGCCAGGACGCGAACGGTTGGATTCAGGTCGCCTCCTATGACTACTCGCGCAATATCGCGGGCACGCAGAGCTGGAACAGTGAGTCGAAGGTCATTGTCGTGACAGGCCTGGGCACGAATGATGATATCCGGGTGCGCGCGGCCGCGTTCAATGACAACGGGATCGGCGGATCATTTACGATCCGCGCCGCGGACGGAGGCGGGTCGAATCCGGATACCCGAAACGGTGTGACCTACGGGACCGCGTCGGACACGACCGCGAGCGCGATTCCGTCTGCAGGCGACAATGTCGTCTGGGTTGCCCAGGAGGTCGCGTGAAGACCTGGACCGATACGCCGGCCGCGGTCAATCGGGATCTCGGGGAGGGCCCGCCGCGCTGCTGTTCTACCGCCGTTGTCACAGGCGACAGCCTGGTCACGTGGGGAGGATTGCCATCAGCAGTTCTCGATGTAGTGCGGGCGCGCCTCCCGTCGTTGCCGGACGATCCAGATCTCTACCTCTGCGCGGGCTGCCGTGAGACGATGTTCCGGGAGAAGCTACTCACGCGGGAAGAGGTCGCGCGCGGCCTCGGCATGAGCGCCGCGATCATCGCTAAGACGTGGATCCACGATGAGGAGTTTTGGCGCCGCGGACCGGAATCGGCACCGGCGGAAGTCACCGAGCAGCCCTGGTGGCCTGAATATCAGGCGCTCGTGGCGTCACCACAGGAGCAGCTGCTGATGGGTGCCGAGCTTGAGGCGGCGGAGGCCTCGGCGCGCGGCCGCTGGAAGACTGACGTGCAGGATCTGCTCCGCCGATACGCCGAGGCGATCAAGGAGTCGTAAGCTCCCAGGGCGTCCCGTCCTTCTGCCATCCACTTGCTGTCGTGCATACCGCCGTCGCGCTCACGTATTTGGTGTCGATCGGTCGCTGCATCGCGATGGTGTCGGCGTCAGAGGCGATGAAGCGCAATGAGCCCGTATCCTGCTGGAAGTAGTGCCGCTCTCCACCGTTCGGCCGCAGCGCGAGTGTGTCGACCGTTCCGTCGCTGAGATAGGAAATCTCCGAGACAGAGTCGAAGCGAAATTCAGCCTGGTAGAGGCCACCCTTCCACGGTGCTTGCGAGTAGAAGACCGCACCCTGGTAAAAGCCATAGATGACCGAGTCCGTAGTCCGCGTCGCATCCCACGCGCCGCCATAGCAGCGGTAGCCACCAGTCCAGAGCTTGCCGTTCGCGGAGAGATCATCCATCGAGGCCGCGGTCGTCGAATCGAGGACTGTGCCGCTGAGAGTCGCTCGCACGCCGCCGCGCGCTTCGCGGGTCGCGAGAATCGAATCGCCCTGCTTAGCGAATCCCGCGGGCAGGCTCCACGTCACTGCCGGCGCCGCCACCGTGTCGCCGTGATCAGTGATGGCGCCGCGCACCAGGCTCGAGAGCCGGACTGCGCCACCGCGCCAGAAGCCAGTGTCTTGAACCATGATCAGTTTGACGATGGCGGGTGGCGGCGGGGCGATCGCTTCTTTACCGCAGCCGACGAGCAGAACAAGCAGAACGAGATGACGCATACCTACCTCCGACGCACTGTAATAGAATCGCTGTCGAGAGCGCGCATGATTGAGTCGGCGGGCTTCGCAGAGCCTCCGAGTCTCACTGCTTCAAATGCATACTGCCAGATCATCCAATCAGCTCCCAACGCGGTGGCTGCCGACTCCGACATCGCGTAACGATCCTTGAAGCAGGCGCGGAGGGCTCCGAAATAGGCGGTGCTCGGATGATCCGCTCGATCGAGTTTCGAGAGCCCCGTCGCGCCCACGCGATCGTCACAATCGTTGAGCACGGGATGCTTCGCAACGCGCATCGTCGAATCCTGCGCTGCTGCACGTTTGCCTTCTGTCGGTTTGCAGGCCGTGAGGAATAGCACGAGCGCCAAGTAACGCATGCCCCTAGCCTATGACGAAGGACCGAAGGGGTCAACGCGGGGATTGCCCTGACCCGCGGTCTTTCGCATACTAGCTGAGCAGCGAGCAGCAGGACTTGTAGGCAGATGCTGACGCCCTTGGGGGCCATCCCTCAAGGGCGTTTTTCTTTTCCGGGGAGTCGGATGACGGATGCGCACTCGCAATGACGCCGATCGATTGGACAGCGGTCGCCAGCGCGCTGTTTCTGATCTCCACCGGTTCGGTGAACTGGCTCATTCCTGGCATTCGCCGGCTCATGGTCCCGCTGCCTGCGCACGGCGACGGTGGCGATCGCCGTGCTGAGGCCCGCGACTTCGGCACCATGCTCGAGCGGCTCGGCAATCTCGCCGAGCTCAACGAGAAGGCGCAGCAGAACGCCGCTGAGGATCGCGAGCGCATCGGCGATGCCCTGCGGGCGCTTGGAGCCCAGAGCTTCGAGCAGACCAAGGTGCTGGCCAACCTCGTGAAGATCACCGACGCGACGCTCGTCGCCTCCACGGCGAACAGCAAGATCCTCCAGGCGCTCCAGGATGCCGGGGCAATCGATGCCATCGCCCATGTGCTGAAGCCCCGGCGGCCGCGGAGCGGCCATGAGCGTCGACGGAGATCTGCATGAAGCCCCCCGAACAGACGGGCGCCTTCCGGGCGCTGACTGCGCAGGACGTGCCGCCCGATCGCGCGATCGCCAAGATCCGCAGCACGCGCCGCGGCTGGATGTTTCTCATCGCCGGCGCGTTCTGCATCGCGGGCGCGTTCGGGTTCGTCATCTGGACGATGACAGTGATGAAGGGCGCGCCGAGCGTCGCGCTGCTCGTCTTCGCGGCGCTGCCAGGCCTGCCGGGTTCCTACTTCCTGCTCGCCGGCGGCCACCTGATCAGCGGTGACGCGATGCGCGCGGCCGAGGAATCGGGCGGCGTCCTGGCGCGGACCGCGGCGAAGGCGCTGAAGATCGCGCGCGGGCGCGAGGCGCCATGATCCGGCCCGAGCTCCTGCAGTTCGTGAAGCACGAGGAAGGGCTGGTCCTGACTCCCTACCTCTGCCCCGCTGGCTATCCGACGATCGGCTATGGCCACCGGATCCCATCGATGGCGCATCCCCCGATCACCGAGGCCGAGGCCGAGCAGCTGCTCACGGTGGACCTTGCGATCGCCGAGCGGGGCGCCCTGGTGCTGGTGCCGACGTTGCTCAGCGAGCCGCGGCGGCTGTCGGCCCTTACAGACCTCGTCTTCAATGTGGGCCGCGACAGTCTCGACGGCGCAGATCCCTCCGACCTGAACGACGACGCCGGCGTCGTGAAGTGCCTGCGCGCCGGCGACTGGACCGGCGCGGCCGCACGCTTCCGCAAGTGGGATCACGCGAAGGTGAACGGCCAGCTCGTCGAGCTCGCGGGCCTCAAGCGCCGGCGCGAGATCGGCGCCGAATGGATCGAGCAAGGTGGGGGCGTCTGAACGGATCGTCTGGATCTCTGGTTCCTGTCCTGCGTGATCTCACTCGGCATCATCGAATGGGGGCTCGCCATGGCGCTAAGTGATTTCTGGCTCCGGTTCCTGCTCTTCTTTCGCCTGAAGATCGCGATCTGGTTCGATCCCGATCGGGACTTCCGCAGCGTCGACAAAATGCTGCACGCCTTCGGCGGCTTCGCCGTCGCGCTCATCCTGCTCTACCTGGTGCATACCGGCGCGATCATGTTCGCGCATACGGGTCTCGGCATCATCCTCGCCACGCTCGCGATCGGCCTGGTCTGGGAGCTGGGCCAGACCGACACCGCGCACTCGCAGCACCTCCTCGGCAAACCCGGTTATGGCATCGGCCTGGTCGATCTGTTCTATGACGGGCTGGGCGCGCTGGTCCTGCTTCTCTTCCGCTTCACGCTGCGGCTGCTGTGAGACTCACCGAGCTCGAGCCACAGTTCCTGCGTCTCGCCCGCGAGGGCGAGCTCACGAGCGACGGACGGAAGTTCTCGTGGGTCGATACACTCGCCGAGGCGCAGGGCATTCGGTTTCTCTGCCCCCTCTGCTTCGTTACGAACCAAGGCCCCGTCGGGACGCATCAGGTTATCTGCTGGTCGCGATCGCGCGGCGTGCCGGATGACGAGACGCCGAATCCTGGCCGCTGGACGCTCGATGGGACCGGCTATGACGACCTGACGCTCAACGGAGATCCGCCCGGGAACGCGCGCTCCGTCCAGCTCACCAGCGGCTGCAAGTGGCACGGCCATGTGACCAACGGCGAGGTCACGACGTGCTGAAACGGATCCCGATCTATCTGATCGCCGTCATCGCGATCGCGCTCGCGTTCTGGGTGGGCCAGTGCGGCGGCCGCCGCTATGAGCGGGCTCTCGCCCAGGATCGCGCGACCGACGTCCAGGTCGCACACACATCCAGCGCGGCGGCGGCGGACAGCGCCGCATGGCAGCTCGAGCGGGACTCGTTGGCGAACGCCGCGCGGTTCGCAGCCAAGCGGGCAGCTGCGGCGAAGCACCGCGCTGATAGTCTCGAGCGAGTGGCCGCGGCCGCCGGCGAACTCGTGCCGAAGGCGGATGTCGATCGCGCACTCGAGGCCAAGAATCAGGAGCTGGCGGCGAAGGATGCCGTGATCGCTCAGGACACGGTTGGTATTCAGGAACGGGACCGTCGGATTGCCCAGCTGATGGGAACAGTGGCGAGCTATCGCGACTCGATCGTCCCGGATCTCACGCGCGAACGCGATCGCTGGCGCGGCCGCGCGCATTCCGCTTGCGGCCTCGGCGGAACGGTGGGTATTGGAGCGCGCGGCGCCGACGCCGTGGCTGGCTTTACCTGCCGCCTGTCCCTGCCCCGCCTCTTCTGACTGCTGACGTCTGCACTGTTTTACAGGTAGCCGCTCCAATGTCTCTCGCTTACGATTGCGATCGGATGTCCAGCCTTTTTGTATTCCATCGCCTTCTCAATCTTCCTGCCGAAGCTCGAGTGGGCCCAATCACGGCTCCCCATGATTCCGAGGACCAGGTAATCGAGCTTCTGACGCGGATTCGGACATGGCTCGCCGCCGCGCTCGAGGATCTGCTGCTCACAAATAGCGTCTGGTCCCATAGAGGAATCTGCCGGTGAGGCAGAACAAGCGTCCATCGAATTCGATGGTCAGGCGGCGGATCATCGAGCGGCAGGCTAGTGGTGGCCGCGACAACAGGCGTCAGCTCTCCAGCAGCAAAACTCTCGAGCAAGGCCTCGAGCTCCTGCAGCTCATCGGGCTCTGCGCGGCCATCAGCAAAGACTCGACGGAGTCGATCGGCGATAATATCCACTGGCCAGACCCGTGAGGATTCATCGTGTGTGCGGATCCAGAAGTCGAGCGCCTCGGCTTCCTTGGTTGTGACCGCGCCATCGCAGATGATTCCACGCACCCAGCCCATCAGCTCATCGACATCACGATCAAGTCGCTCCCGCCAGTTGTAGTCAGCTCCCGGCTGGCCATGCTCATCGAGCTTCACGCGTTGTCTCTCTTCTTCTCGATCCAGCGGATTTCGCGAATGAGATCCAGCGTGGCGTCGTAGCACTCCATATAGCCCTGCCCGCGGAACCAGCGGGCCTCCTCCTCGAGCAGCGGGATGAGGCTCGGCCCCGTGAGTTCGCGGGTCTGCGCGATCCGGTGCCAGTGCTGGGTCATGCGTTGGGCGAGCATCTGCACGTCCTCATCGGTGGCGGTGGCCGCGGCGGCCCCCGCTTCTCTGTCGCTAGATGATACACGGCTCAGGCCATCGGGAGATCGTGCCGCCTGGGGCCGTCCTGGGCCTGTTCTGTCGCTTTTAATGGGATTGGCGTCCGGAGCCATGACCAAGCGCGGGAAGGGCATCTTCAGCGCCTTGCTGAGGGCTACCAGAGTGGCTTCCTCGACCGTGACTTCTGCCTTCAGCAGCCGGTAAATCGTTGACTTAGCGACACCTGAATGATCCGCCAACGCTTCCGGAGTCAGTCGGTGCTGGTCGAGCCCTGATCGAATCCACTCCGCCGTAATCGCCCGCAGATCATCGAGCGACAGCTGGGGGCCTCCCGGGGTTGACAGAATTCCCATCGAATGGTACTCTATCCCACGCAATGCGACGCCCCTGCGTCGCACGTGCGGTGCAATCGGACCGGGGAGCATACGAGACATGAAGGACCTCCGCAAGGACGATCAGCTGAACATCCGGATGCAGCGCCAGCAGAAGGCGCGGATCCGGCGCGCCGCCAAAATCGAGAGCCGCCGGCGTGGCCAGATCGTCGAGCCGGGGCCGCTCCTCCTCGAACTCGGCATGCCCGGTATCGACCGCATCATCGCTGAAGCTGAGCAGCAGCAGCGCCTCGAACCCGCCGGCGTCCCGTAACCCCATGACCGCCCAACCCCAGGCCCTTGGCATCTCCTCCGCCGTCGCCGAAGCGCCGCCGGTCCATCGGCAGGCCTGCGCGTGGTGCGGCACCGAGCTCCGGCCTGGCATCGAGCCGACGAGCCATGGGATCTGCGAACGCTGTGAGACCGGCGTCGAGGCAGGTGGCGCATGACGACGCCGAAGCTGCAGCAGCCGCGCGAGCTCGACAATGCGGGCACCGACACTTCCACCCCGAACAAACGCCATCGGTGGGGCAGCGATGGGAAGCGCGACCCCATCGCCCGCATCGCGGCCAAGGTTATCGGCATCACGCCGATCTCTGCCGAACATCTGATGCGGTCCGTCAATCATCGGACCGCGGCGATCATCCACGCCTTCAAGCAGCTCGGCGATGAGGACCGGCTCGCCCGGTTTCTCGAACCGATTCATCGCGCGATCGAGGGACGTGAGCCGCCGCCCGATTGTGAAGCGACCTGGACGCTCGCCCAACAGGCCGACGCGCTCGAGGACGTCGACGAGCTGCGCTATCAGCTCAACAAGTCGGACGCCAACCTCGCCAGACTGATCGCCCGGAAAAGGGAAGTCGTCTGCCGCGAGACGGCGTTGCTGGACATGCTGCTCGAGGAGCAGCGCAAACGGGGGCACTCCTGATGGAGACGCTCGGATCGCAGGTCGTCGTCGCCCTGATTGTTCTCGGCTGCTTCCTGTTGCTCGCGAGGACGCCGCGCCGCCGGCGAGATGAGATCGATGTGCTTGCCGAGCGCCGGGCGCGTGAAACCGCTGGACGTGATTGCTGACGAGTCCCTGACCAGAACTGGAGGACTTATGACGGAGACGGGAACCGCAGTCGCCACAAAGAAGGACATCAAGGGGTCCATGTACGAACGGCTCCTTTCGCTCGCCAAGACGCCCGAGGAACGAGAGCGGGCATTCGCGATCGCCGAGCGCCTCCAGCAGCAGCAGCTCGTCCAGGAGCTCGTCAAAGAGGTCAAATCGAAATCGTGGGGCGGCAACGTCAGCGAGGCGCTGCGCTACGAGATCGTCCGCTGGACGCTGAGCGTCGGCGGAGATCCGGTCAGCGAGGTCGACGTTCTGGGTGGTGCGCCCTACCTGAACGCCCGCTACTGGATGCGCTTGGTGGCGGCCGAGCCCGACTTTCTGCGGGTCGAAGAGACCTGGGTCCATCACGACAAGCGAGCGGATGCCGAGGAGAACGATCGGCGCCGCGAGCTGAGAATCCAGCACGCCATCCCCGATGAGATCGCGCCCACGGTCGGCTTGCATCGCGATCAGAAGGACGCGGCGCGCGGCAGGCCTCCCATCCAGGTCACCGCGGCGGTCATCGTCACGCTGCACTTCCAGAACCGGGGACCGTTCATCGGCAAGAAGTGGTCGCCATCGCGGGCGAATGACGACGTCGGCATGGATTATCCCGAGGCCAGCGCGTTGACGCGCGCCTGGCGGAAGGCCGCACTCGCCGCGGTGCGTCGGAAGCCGCCCTTCAGCGAACGACTGACCAACCTGATCGTCCAGGGCCGCGAGCTCGACAAGGCCGGTGCGGATCTCCCACAGATTGGCAACACTCCGGTCGCCACCGAGACGGTCGACGTGAGGCCGATCGGTGCCGGTGAGCAGCGGACCGGAGTGGTCGAGCGGCACGAACCGTCGGCGATTTGCGGCACGGCGGGCGAGCATGCGCGCGAGACGTGCGGCTATTTCAAGGCGAAGAAGGAGCCGCCGGCGTCGTGAAGCTCGCGCATCTGGCGGATCTGCATCTCGGCTTCCGTGCCTACGATCGGAGCACGGCGCAGGGCGTGAATCAGCGCGAGGCGGATGTCTCGCTCGCCCTGCGTCGTGCTGTGGACGATGTGATCGAGCAGCGGCCCGACGTCATCGTTCTGGCTGGCGACATCTGCCATTCCGTGCGGCCGCCGAATGGTGCGACTCTGCACCTCTTCCAGCAGCTGCAGCGATTGAGATCGGCCCTGCCGTCGGCGCCGATCGTCATGATCGCGGGCGATCATGACACGCCGCGGACGAGCGCCGAGACATTTCTGCTCCCGCTCTATAAGGCGCTGAGTATCGACGTGGCGTGTCTTGAACCGCTCGCCGTCCCGGTGCCGGCATTCGGCGCCCAGGTCACCGCGGTGCCGCGCGCGGCCGTCACGCGCATTCCCGCACCAATCGCGGGGGCGCTGAATGTCCTGGTCACCCACGGCGACGTGCCGGGCTATGGCGACCCGCACCCGCAATGGAAGATCGATCCTGCGGTCCTCGAGGATCCGCGATGGGAATACATCGCGCTCGGCCATTACCACGTGACGGCGAAGGTCGGACCGCGCGCCTGGTATAGCGGCTCCATCGACTACACATCCACTGATCCCTGGAGCGAGTGCCGTCGGCAGGCAGAGCAAGGGATCGCGGGCAAGGGCTATTTGCTGGTCGACCTACCGAACGGCGAGCCGGTCTTTCGGCCGATCGACCCGCCGCGACGATATGCCGATCTGGGGACGATCGACGCGACAGGGCTCGGCGCGATTGAGATCGATGCGGCGATCGCGGAGCGGCTCTGTGAAGTCGAGCTCGCCGGCGCCGTGCTGCGTCTCGTCGTTAGAGAGATCGCCCGTGACGCGCGTCATCACCTGAATCACGCGCAGCTGCGGGCCTGGCGTCACAAGGCGCTGCACTTCCAGCTGCAGCTCGAGCGCCCGGATGAGGAGACGTCGCCGGCGGCGCGCGCGGTCCGGATGCAGAAGCTCGACGACATTGTCACCGAGTTTCTCGGCGGCCGCACGCTGCCGCCCGGACTCGATCGCGGACGGTTTGTCGAATTGGGACAGCAGTATCTGAGCGAAGCGGAGGTAGCACCGTAGCGGTCTCGGCATGCGATAGCTGACCGCCCTGCGCCTGGAGACACAGAGAAGCGGTCGGTGCTCTGCTGGGGTTGCGAACAGCGCGGGTAGCGGACGGAAAAGGGCTCATAACCCGACACGGTCCGCTGATGACGAGGCTCGATGCCTCGACCGTGCCCTCGCTGGTGGCGTAAATGTGGGATGCCGCTCGTCAGTGCGCCCCGTGCATTCGGGAAACGTAGGCGAGCGCCACGCCAGAGCTGCGTCGGTCGGACGAACGCAGGCACCAGCGGACGTTGATTGCCAGGAGTCGCAGTAGGCACCGGAGTCCCGATTTGTCGTGGCGTTGGTGGGTGCCGAAGGCAATGCGGAGAAACGCATAGTGCGACTCAACACGAAGCAGGGTAAGGCCGGCCGATCTTGGCGCCACCACGACTCGGCCGTTTGCGGGAATAGCTCAAGTAGAGCGCGACGCCAACCAGCGTCGAGGTTCCGGTCCGAATCCGGAGTCCCGCTCTCCAGCACGTTTTCACCCGCAGGTCGGAGATGATCCAATGAACCGTGATGTGACGAAGATCTCGTGGGACGGTGAGCGGGTGAAGATCCGCTTCGAGGTCCCGCGTACCGAAGGTGTCGACGAGTATGAGATGAGCTGCACCGACGCGCCCAAGCCCGCGCTGACGAAGGCCCTCTCGGCCCTTCGCAAGCACGTCGCCGAGATCTGTCAGTTCACCCAGCTGTACGTCGGCGACATGGAGATCCGCGGCGTCTCTTTCAGCTATGGCGGCGATGATCGGGTGATGGGCGCGACGATCACGGCGCTGAAGAAGCTGTCGACTGCCAATGCGCCGCTCGTCGTCAACACGCCGCATCTGCCGAGCGCGCCATATACCGAAGAGGATGAAGCGATGACGCTGCTGCTCTCGGCCGAGTGCACGGACGATTTGCGGCAGCTGCAGGCCGAGGTCCTGGAGTACATCGATGGGCAGCGCGAACAGCTCGATCTCCTGGCTGGCGTCGAATCGGCCGGAGCTATCCGATGACCGCGTCCGAGCTGGATCTCGAGAAAATCGCGCTCGCGAAGGGCGGACACAGCAGCCCATCTCAGGGCGTGTGCATCATGGAAGCCGTCTCGCTCATCGCTGGCGAGAAATGGAGCGACCACCCGGAATGCGTCTCGCCCGCGATCGGCGCATTCCTACGCAGCTGGAATGATGGCCTGGAAGATGGGCCGCGGCAGCGGTTGAAGCCCTACGCGCTCAAGGTGGTGGGCACGAACACCGGCCCGGCGGATGAGCAGACGCGCGGCTTCCTGGCGCTCGACTGGCTCATCCGGGTTAACACGCCGGCGTGGCTCGAGCTCGCGGGGCTGAAGGACGAAGCGAACGAGCTCCGCAACCTGCCTGCGCTGACCACGACGGAGATCGTCCTTGGTGTCCAGGCGACGCTCGAGAAAGCGCGCGCTAGCGCGCGCACGAGAGCGGCCGCCGCGTGGGCCGCCGCGAGGGCCGCCGCGAGGGCCGCCGCGTGGGCCGCCGCGTGGGACGCCGCGAGGGCCGCCGCGTGGGCCGCCGCGAGGGACGCCGCGTGGGCCGCCGCGTGGGCCGCCGCGTGGGACGCCGCGAGGGCCGCCGCGAGGGACGCCGCGTGGGCCGCCGCGAGGGACGCCGCGAGGGCCGCCGCGTGGGCCGCCGCGAGGGACGCCGCGAGGGCC
>Ga0075435_100000145_pt1 | contig 40150 bp, 54 predicted proteins | sample RhiMethybrSRZTD4_FD_75302 | JGI IMG/M metagenome (GOLD analysis project Ga0075435, IMG submission 75302) | Populus rhizosphere microbial communities from Tennessee, USA - Rhizosphere MetaG P. TD hybrid SRZTD4 | ecosystem: Host-associated > Plants > Roots > Rhizosphere > Soil | place: USA...
TGAATCGTTGTTGCACCAGCTATGGCAACCGGGCCAGAAGATGAAACGGATAGAAGAAAAGGACCACTTGTGGAAGTTCCAACAGCCATCGTGAACTGCTGGCTATTCCCTATAACTGTCAAATTTGCAGCCGGCGTAGTGGTGCCTATACCAACTCGATAATTGCCTGTAAGGGTAGCGTTTCCGAGTGAAGCACAATCAGAACATCCCACGCGCGCTAGATTTCCCAATGCCATGCCATCATTCAATACAGTCTGCGAAGAAATGACCCCGGTCTGAGAGCCCAAAAAAGTCATGGTCTGAGATGCTGGATTAGGAATGGTTGCGGCATTTGTAACATTGCCACCGGCCTGATCTCCAACTGCTGTATTAGAAATTCCCGAAACGTTATTGGTTAAGGAAAAATTACCAACGGCTATATTCCTCCAGCCAGTAGTATTAGCTGTCAGAGAATTGATGCCGATAGCAATGTTCTCAAATCCGCTGGTATTGGCAGTTAAGGCATTTTGCCCGATAGCAACGCACTCTCCATAACTTGCTAAGTGCCGGAGAGCGCCCTGACCAATAGCAACATTGTTTGCCATGCTCGGCCCAATGCCGCTAGCCATAGCATTGTGACCTATGGCAATGTTTTCGCCAGCAGAAAGACTCGATTGGCCTAAAGCTTGTTCCCCGATTGCAATATCGTTTCCACTGGAACCAGAAGTGCTCGACAGCGCAAAAAAACCAATTCCTATGTTTGATACACCGGGATTGGCGCAAACGTTATTCCCAAAACAAGTTTGAAATTGGCCCGTCTGATTACCGGCTGTTGGACCGCCATAGATGGATCCGTTTTTCCCGAACATCCAGCTATTTGTATCTCCAGTGAAAGTAAACGTAGATGCGGAAAGACCGGCAACAGCAGCCAGAGTGATTCCATTTGGCGCCGGCAGACGGCTCGAAGAATCGAGCTTGACTAACTGATTGCTTGAATTAAATGTGTTGCCTTGCAGCGTCGCGCTAGATGGATTCAGCGTAAGAAAAACCGTGGCGGCATTAACAAGCGATCCGACGAAAGTATTGGAATCGACAATTACTTTTACAGTGGGAGAACTAATCGTTATAGGAACAGAGGCGGAACCGCTGGAAATATTGAGGCTCGAAGCGCCCCCTCCTCCTCCAGCGCTGCATTGCGCGCCAGTAGTAGCCAGAAGGCCGCCAGTCGTTGTCTGGACACATTGATTCGGCGATAAACCGCTAACGGTAAGGCTCTGGACTTTTCCTGTCTGAGTGCTAAACCCGCCAGACTGTACAGCACCAGTGGTAATTTGAACATATCCGACAATGGGGAAAGCTTCCGATCGCACCGACAATCCGAAGAGAGCGACCATGGCAAAAAGTAATTTCTTCATGTAAGCCTTTGGCTAGATAAAACGCCATCAACAAAAACTATTTGATAAGTGGCGCCAGTAACAATGTCGGTATAGACAGGATTTTGATTTGGAACATTTAGTTGCTGCAAAATCATGGTGATGTAGTCATAGGCATCTTCCAGATTTGCGGGATAAAAACTTCCCTGATTCCGTACTGATAAATTTTGCGAAAGCGGCACAAGGCGCTGAATGGTAATGGTGTATCCAGTTATAAGGAATCCTCCACTAAGCCATGCTTGACCACTGTTGACAAGAGTGATCGTACCGGGAAGTGCTGGGCTTCCGTTTGGCGACAAACCCGAAACCGTAAAATCTGTGTTTAGAGTGAGGACATAGTTTGTCGATAAATCAGCGGATCGAATTGAGACTACAAGATGGCTGGAAGAAAAAACCGGAAAAGAGAATGGGAAGGCATTGGATGTCCCAGTCCCGACATAACTGACGACCGGAGTGGCGACGGCGAGAGTCATAAATAAAAAACCGCGCAGAAGAAGCCCTGCACGGCCCATGACTGACGGCTTATTTCAACTAGGATATCGTTAATTCGTACTTTTTTCAACCCCTACGCTTCCTTCCTACCATCGCGCGGTAAATACCTTCACCAAGGGAATCGGGTTGCTCGTCACCATTCATCCAATCGTGAAGGTAAGACATGGTTTTAAGCGGTTGTCTTGTTGGTAAACCAGTCAGATAGCCTGTCGCCATAACAGCATCGCGGTAATCGCTATCCTTCCATTCCTCTTTTTCTCCAACAAGTTCTTTAATTCCAGGGGTGCTTCCAAGGATGTTGCCGGCTGTTTTAAAAATGGTTTCCACGGCCCTATTGACTGGAGTAATCTCAACGGCTTTTTTATTTTCCAGATAATTTGCAAATTCTCTTAAGCCCGGAACCATTCGCAATGGGTAAAGCAATTCCGTCTTAGCCAGCCATTCCGGAGTACTCTCATCCTCTTTTTTAGTGTGGCCCATAATGGATTCAACCAGTGGACCAGGAATAAACCAAACCGCCATCATTGTTGCGACAAACTTGGGAATATCTTTATCTATGGCGGCCTGACGACCAGCCATCATTAACTGATTATCGATTACGTTTACCTGACTATAGAACATCGTAAAGAGACGCCCGAGCTGACCACCAGCAGACTGTATCGCCGCCATGTCTTTCGCAGCGCCGGAACCTTTGATATCTCGAACCAAATTATCAGCGTACTCCACCGCCATTTGATGATTGTTTTCCGGAACATTTTTTACATCGCCTTCCAAAGCTTTTCTATAAGCTCCAAGCCACGTTGGAATAGCCACGCAAAGATCGGTTGCCTGAGAAACAGCCTTGAAAGTGGCTCTCTTTATGGGGCTCATGGTTTCGATATAGCTCAATGGACCGGGAGCAACGCCAGCAATATTCAGATTTCTGCCAGTCGCCCTCCAGTCGCGATCAAAATTATCCGGACGCGCTCTCATAAATTCAGAATTCTCTTTGACGAATTCCCAGGCTTTAAAAATATTTGCAGAGTCGCGCAATCCGCTTAAAGCATATTTCGGACCAAGAGAGCGTGAAGCGGTTATATAAGATGGGATGTCGTTTAAAGCGGCAGCAAAATTGAAGCCGAGTTCCGCCATAGTCATCCCTTGTTGCAATTTTGAAAGAGCCTCAAGCGGACCCATGGGTGCCCACGGTCGATCGCCGGCTGTACGTTTCAACCATGGATTGAGCTGTTCATACATATTTTTGCCAGCCGCGGAACTTATACGATCGCGGACATCCGGATCGTTAATCATCTTGTACAAATCGATAATGGGCTTTCTATAAGAGAGATCATGGATCACATCGGAGACGTGGTTCATCAGAGTCGTCATCTGCAAAGAGGGCGGCAATCCTCCGCCGCCAACACGCTCTTTGGTCCATCCATGCTTGGTCATTGCTCTGCCAGCATTTGTTCCGAACAGAGCGTTCACGTCCTCTGATTCGTTAAAATTACCCGCCTTCCATCCAATTTTTCTGTCATAGATCAATGGGAAATACCCGCCGGCCATAGCGATTTCTTTGCCATCCCTAGCAGTTACTTTGAATGGAGAAGCATCGACCTTCTCAGGCACAACGCCCTTGAGGTCAATTTCCTGTTGCTTGATTTGTGGCCAGAACGATTCAATCAATTCCCAAATTTTATTTATGGCCTTAAAATCCTTGGCGTCGAGATGATTCCAGATTGCGCGGACCTGGGCTTCATTCCACCCATAACCGCGCATCAATTCTGAACGATTACCGTCATTGCCCCAATGCAAGACGGTCATCATCATTTCCATCTTGTTCATGGATTTTTGAATTTCAGGAACGAAGTCTAATTTCGAATAAAATTTCGCGCGTTCAGGAACGGAGTAGTCGTTAAATATTTCGTTGAGTTTCTCAACAGCGACGCGCTGATGCTGTGTTTTGAAATTCTCCGCATCGTTCATCGGCTTCATAAATGTTTCCCAGACGGGACCGTGATACTCTCCGCCATCCATCCAGCGAAAAAAGAACTCCGGCCGCGTTCGCCAGGAATTGAACCAGGAAATCTTATCTGCACCCCAGTCCTTAAAATCAGGGTGGAAATCCCATTTTGGCGGTTTCGGAGGACCGAAATGCTTCTCTAATCCCTGAAAAACCGTTTCTTTCACTTCATTAAATGACCGCTGACGTTCATCGGCCAGCATCCGGCCCTCGTTATAGGCCATGGTTTTCATCTGCTTAAGAGTCCCAAAAACATCGTAAAGCTGGTCGACAGTCATGCTTTTCCACGATGGTCGATAATCAGGGTTAGAGATGTCTTGCGGTAGATCCAGCGGATTGCCAGTTCGCTTTTGTTGTTCGATAAATTCGAGGAGGCTCTTTCGGTTCATAGCCTCTTCCATACTCACAGATTTTCGGAAGTCGAAACGCTCTCGAAACGCATCGATTTGATCCAGCCATTCTCCGCCACCACGAGAAGCCTGGGCCAAGCGATCACGAACAGATTTTTTATCGAAAGCGCGTTGGAAATCCAAGCCTTTATCGATTGTCTCTTTAGCCTTTTGTGCAGCGCGAAACATCTCAAAATTCAAAAGCTCTCTCTGCTTGGCCTCAAAAGCTTTCTCAAAATTTCCCTGGGTGAAAAAGTTTGCCGCCTCATTGCGAGCCATACGCTCAGCCGTCAAGTAAAGATTTTGATTTAGAGCATTGTAGGTCCGGTTGCCAATTAAACTATCGGCCTCCATGCGAACCTCTTCATTTGAAGGCACTCTGCGGGCAATCGCGCGAATAAGCCCTTTTGTAACAGCAAAATCTTGGGAAGCCAGATGTTCCAGCTCGGCGCGCAATAGTTTTGCGCGGTGTTCATTGTGAAGAGCTTTTATTGTTTCTTCCGGTAAATTTGTAGCCGAAGTTATGTCCGGCCGGCGCTCAACCATGCGCCTGTCGATTTCGCTAGCGATCAACTCCTCGCGCTTCGGCATAGTTGTTAAGTCATGTAAAAGATGTGACCCTGATTGATAACCGAGCAATGGCGCTACCTGATCCGGATGCGCGCCCTCCATATCAGCGCGCTCCTTCTCAAGATCATAACGCGCGCGCTCAAGGTAATTTGAAACAGCTCCGGGCTTTTTAGGAGCTTTTATGTCACGAATCGCCTGGATTGGATCCTGGTTTTCTCCAATAACGCCGCGATCGCGTAATTCATCAATCACCTCATCGAGCGGCCGGCCAGACTTATTCTTTTTCCAAGCCTCAAACGTTTTGTATTCGTTGGCTAAATCTTCGCTTCCCCGGAGAGAAATTCCCTTGCCAATGACTTCGCGGAAAATGCCATAGCTACGGATATCATATTCATGCCGTGTTATATCGCTTTTTCTCAATTCTTCCGCATATGACATGACCTCATCGGAAGTCGCCCTTTGCTTTCCTACAGATATGCCGCGCGGCAATTTAGAGGTGTCGACTTCAGGAAAATCACGCTTAATAGCTTCTTTCGACAGTTTTATTGGGAATTCGGTATCGTTAGGAAGAACTCCTTTTTGCAATGCTGTCAATGCGATTTGATCTTTTCTTCCATCAATTTCTTGAGTAACTTCTTGCTCTACTTGCCGGCGTTCTTCCCGATATTCGGCTGTCTTTTTTCGCAAAGCGATATCTGTCATCCGGCGCGTCAAATCCTCCTGGGCGGCGCCGCGGGCCTTTTCAATGGCTTGAGAATAACGCGCCGCTTGCTCATCAGACATGCCAACAGATTTGAGATCTTCAAAAAGTGGCTTGTGACCGAGTTCCGATTCGGTAGCTGCTAACTGCTGTTCAACTTGGTTCTTTTGGGTATTTTCTTCTTGGATTGTTCCGCGTGGAACATTTTCCTGCGGAGAGATTTCACCAGCTATTTTTTCAGAAGCTTCTTGTTCAGGGGTCTTTTGGCCCAAAAAATCCTTTGCCTCTTTGGAATTCATGGCATCAGGAGAATTACGAATCACTTCGTTAAATTGCTTTGAATGTTCTTCCGATGCGGCAATTTTCGCGTAATCTGACATCGGAACCTGGATATCGGCGCCAGTACGCATTGACTCGTCATAAGACGCTGTATTGCCGGTCAAGCTCTCAAAAACCTTGCGCGGATCAAGCTTTTGGCCTTCCCAATACGTTTGCCAATGCTCGAGCGGGACATAGACCTGACCATCCTTGGTCATTTGCTTGACCAATTTCTGAACTTGCTCTGGCGCCATTTCTTGTATTTTGGCGTTTTGAAGAATAGTTCCAACGTTATTCCAGGCTTTTTCCGTGTTCAAAGCTTCATTAGAACGACCGAAATCTTTCCATATGCCCCAGGCTCCCAAACCGCCGCCGACCATAAATCCTGTGACCAATCCGCCGCCCGCGGCCTCTGCGGCCTTCCGGATGTTCTCTTTACTGAAAATAGTGCCTAGAATCGCAGCGGGTGATGCGTCAGGGGGTATCTGCGCGACATTCCCAAGGCCATTTTGAACAAGACTCTGGATACCACTAAAACTTCCCATGGTTATGCCGGACTCGCCAATGCCGACAATATATTTAGCAAGTGCTGTTCTCATGGCCGGATTGGAAGCGATCGATTCTTTTGTCAAAAGTCGCAAGCCAGGGATCTTCTCAATAACGTTGGCGCCATAACCAGCCGCAACACCATTGATAACGCCAACCGCCGTTGCCCAGTTTCTAGCCTCGCCTTCGGGTATCCCGCGGTCCCGGTAGTCCGTATAGGCGTCGCCGGCAGCCATTGCCGCAAAACTGACACCAGCCGTAAGACCGGCCGGAATACTCATCTGCGCGCCAAGCGCCGACAAGGCCGTAATGCCAACTATTTGGGGTCCAGTCTCAACTGCCTTGCCAAAGAGCTTCGATATGGTTCCCGGCGCTTCTTTGTTCAAATCAAACTGCAATCGCTTCTCGATCTGTTGGCGAGCTCGGATATCATCTGGCGTTGCTATGCCAGAATATTCCTTCATTTTTAGATACGAATTATGAAGATCATAGAAGCCGCGCTCGGCCTGATTTGAGAGGTAGGAAAACTGTCGTTCCATCGTGCCAAGAATAGGAATGTCGGAAAGGGCCAAAGCTGCGTGATGCGGATCCCGCCCCAGCCATGATGACACGATCGGATGGTCGTCTGTGAATTTTGGCGTGACGACTTCCTGAGTGCGTTGGCGCTCAAGTGATTCTACGTTCCGAGATACAAAATCTGTGGGAAACCCGGTCTGATCCGAGAGGTCCAATACTTTTGCAGCCTGATCCGGCTTGATGTCTTTGGAGAGTCGAATCGATGCGCGCGCCGGCTCAGATTCGTCTTGGTTTAAAAGCTGTCCGAGTTGGCCTTGAGATTTCTGCTCATCAGAAGTATCGGAGAGTTGGTCTAAAAGAGCGCCCACTATTTACGCCTCAAAACGTTTCGCGCCCTGGTAAGATCGCCGCTCTGAGCATAGAAATAAGCCTGTTCGACTTGCTCATTGGTCGGATCCTGAACACCAGCCTTACGTGCGTAATCTATGAGGTCCAAGCGATCCTGGCGCGGAATTTGATCGAATGGCGTAGCGTTGGACAGCACCGGGACATCCTTGCCGCCAAATTTGAATCCGAATAAACTGTGCTGACCGATACGCTTAAGCACTAATCCATCCAGAACGGACTGGACTTCCTCGGCAGATGCTTTTCGCGTTCCGCCGAGCTTTGTTTTTTCAAAGTTCAAAATCGCATCTTGCGCCGCTATATTGAAATCGTGAAATGCCTGTGCATTATCGCCCTTCAGTTTTCTCGGATCTTTTGACGCATTGAGTCCGCCAACGCCAATCGATTTCGCCGAATCTGCAATCAATTTATTTTGGTCATGGGTAAGACTCGCATCGACGTTACTGGCGCGCGCCTTTGTCCAATCGTTCATTACCCGCGAACGATCTTTGGGAGCGATATATGGCAACCAGTCTTGTTGTAGTTCAGCGGGCGTAATGGCCTTCTTTTCCTCGGGCGTCATTAAGGTGAAAGTAGTGTATTTCTGAGCGTCTGTCGTATCATTCAAGACAAGGCGTTTTATTTTTTCCCGGTTTGCGGCGTCCATGCCAATCCACGTAGCCGGATCAACGGCCGTTTGAATATCGATCGGTGTTCCCTTCCTCTCGGCCGCTTGAATTTGGCGGAAAGCACTTTGATAAAAATCATTTTGGATTGCTTCTTGACCATCTACTTTATCCCTTTGCAGTTCTCTTAGGCGCGCGCGCGTCATCTCCTGAACGTTAAGATTTTCTATCTTGTCGGCGGCCTTAAAAGCCTCCGTCAAATTGCCATCAGTTTTTTGCCATATGTCATTCGCGGCCCTTGTTGATTGAGTGCGGACATTCCCCTCAAGAATCGCATCGGAAATTTTCTCCTGAAATTGGGGGCTGATGTCGGATTTATTTGCCTTAAAGTAGGCATCTGCTTCCTCTGAAAATCCTTGCTTCAGCATCTGAGCAACAACGTCCGTGTGCATTTTCCCATGCGTAGCAGCGCGCAACTCTTGGGCTGAATCTTCATCCAATCGATTACGCTTCACGAAATGATCGATATTGTCATCAACGGTAGAAAAAGCCGACCGCACAATATCGGGATCACCATGGCCGAGAGCCGCTAAAGAGCTCTGATTTTTAATGAGTTCGGTAAGCGATTGTTTATCATGCTCGGTCAGTTGTTGATCGACATGAACCATCGTTACTTTGTTGAAATTTACAGCTTGCGACTGGACCCATTTCTGAAATGACCCCACTTGTTGAGCGCCATGCAGAGACTGGGAAATTTTTTTGGCAGAGTCCTCGAAACGCTTACGACCTTCTTGTTGAGATACAAGGGCCTCTGTTCCCTTGGATCCTAAAACTCCGGTTTCCGGGTTATAGAGAATGTCCTCATGGGCGGCGGACATCTTGGCCTGGGCTTCCTCAACAGCGGTTTGGTCAGCGCGCAGTTTCTCAAAAGTAGCGATGTCGGCCGTAGCCGCTGCGATCTTGCTTACTTGATCCGCTTGAGCAGCAGCGCCGGGACCGCCTCCAAATGTCGTCTCATCGGCAGACACTTGAAGTCTTGGCGTTTGAATAGGTTGATCGGCTTCCTGGGGAATTATGATCGCCATGCTAACCCGTTAAAAAATCGTCTTGACTTGAACTTCTAGACGGAGAAGAGCCGCTAGACCACGGCATCGCAATTCCAGGCCCGCCAGAACCGCCACCCATATACCTACTCCACTTGAGATAGTTTCCATAAATAGAAAGCGGACCTGACACGGCTTGCAATCCGCCTGTAGCGATAGATTGCTGGGCCTTCACTCTCGATGTCAGTCGTACCATTTGGCCCTGAAAAGTATCTTCCATCGCCTGTGTTTCGTGACCCCAGGCTGCGCGCGCTGCGTTATTTTTTATCGTCAATGCGTCTATTGCTCCGGCAGTTTTTATCTCGGACACAATCGCGGCCGTAGAGCCTCGATTAACATCAATTCCAGAACCGCCGGCCGTCGCCTTAAAAGCCCCGGCTTGCCCTTTGGTAACCATTTCACGGCGCGCCGCAGCCACATCGCCGGCCTGAATTGCTTGAGCTGCTTTCAGTTTTCCAAGAGCTGCATTAGTTCTGGCGATGGTCTGGGCATAACTACTCTGAGCCTTGATCGCACTAACTTCTTGGATTGTCGAAACAATGGGAGCAATCGCGCTTGTCGCCATTGAAAAATTCAATAGCGACTTGCTTTGCGCTGCTGTCATCGCGCCAGTATCGCCCATTAGACCCTTTGCGAGTAAGGAACTTTAGCGGCTGTCAGTCCAGCCGGAATAACAGCCAGGATGGAAAGTGGTATCGGATCGACATCCCGAATAAAAATTCGACCCTCTTTGCTCCAGTTACATTCGACATTCGTAAACTGAGAATCGCTCAAAAGATTCGGCGCTGGATCATAATATCGACGATCATCTTGAGCCTTATTTTCTATCAGACCAAAAAGAGGATCGTTTAATCCGGTATTAGCACTGATGGGATTGTCGATATTCGTATCTGGATTTTCTGTCCCACCAAAGAATCCCCGAGAGTTATAGAGTGATACCACAACGCGCGAAATAGCCTTTGGTTGATCAGCGATGGATTCACCAAAAGCCGTATCGATAGCCAGCGTTTCAAGATCAGAAACAATGGGAAGCCCAACAAAAATTACCGAATATTGTTTGTCAAGAGTAAGAATCCCAGAGCTCGGGACAGTCATCACAGCCATGGATCGATTCAGGGGACTCGCCACAACGAAACGATCGGCCCACACGCTGACCTGTAACCCCTGAAGATAGGAAAGACCAGAGATGGTGGAAACGGCGCGCGCCCAAGACGTAAGCGGGGTTTGCAGACTTGCCGGAACAGGTTTATCTGGTAGAACGGTTACGGTAGTTGAATTTGTAAATCCAGTTATAGTGAAGCGAACCTGATTGCCCAACTGCCCATGACTCAGGTTCCATAGACCGTCTTGGATAAAAATCTGGTTGCCGACCATGCTTGCATCAAAAAACGCTCCACTCGATGTCAGAACCAAAGACTGTTGATATGCTGCGGCACCAGTAGCAAAGAGGCTCGTTGGTTGAAAATCGCCATCGATGAATCCTGTGGCGCTGTGAACGGTGGGGTTATACCCGATAAGAGAAGCGATAGACCTTGAAAAATATGCGGATAAAGAACTGAAATCCAGAGTGAATGAACCGCCACCGGAGCAAGTGATTTCGATTAAACCGCCGCCCGTTACCGAGCCGGTATAGACCTGAGTGCCGGCCGCGGTCATCGCTACTCCAACGGCGGTCGCTAAAGCCGATACGGTGTAAACGCCCGGGGGAACAATGCCAAGTAATTGCGTGTTCGCCGCAGATGGTTCCGTAAAAGCTATTCCGTCGCTGATTTCTTCTTCAACAAATAATTGCGACGAATCCGTAGTAGGGCTCATTGTCATGCTGCTAACGTTTCTCCCGTCATAGGAAGCATGACAATCCAGATATCTCGCATCGATAACATCGCTCCAAATTCGACTGGAAAGCCTTTCGATGTAACGAACATCGGAGCCATTGATCGTTCTCTTGATGCAAAGATAGACGGCATAATCACCGTTCTCTGGAATGGCGACAACATTTTCCACAATCGAAGGAGGTGAAAGAAAGTTACCGCCTGAACCGTTATCAAAATCATGCCGCGTCCATGCCACAATTTGTTGCTCTCTAACATAGGTCAAAGAAAGCAAAATACCATCATCGCGTACTGCCCAGAGGATAGAATCAGGAGTTTTTTGATAAGACCAATCGGCAATTTCATGGCCTTCAAAAAGATGCGACGAAAAAACGGTTAAGTCATTCCCGCGGTATCCATCGATCACAAAATCGAAGGAAAGGTCGCGAATAAAACTTCCAAGCGCTTGATTGAAGAGAACGACATCTCCAGCTTTTATCGGACGGAGTTTACTCGAACCATATTGCGATTGAACGGAAGCATTTATTGACGTAGGAGTAACAACTCCAGAACCATTTCCCTGAACGAAAAGTTCTGCGCCGGCGGTCATTACGAGCATCGATTTTAATTCAAGGATGTGCTCGATAGAATTTACTTCATCACCGGCAACATTAAAATCGAATGATTGCTCATCTGTGATCGGAGTCTTTACCGTAAAATTCGTATTTGATCCAGTGGCAGAAGCCCATGCGCCAACTGGATTATTCGGAACATTTGAAAAAATCCTTCTCTGCTGAACATAGCCGACATTCGCGGGATATTGACCTGATGCAACCAGGGATTTCAATGCGCCGGAAATAGGTGGCGAATCCTCATAATTCGGCGATATTCCGCTATCACTGAAAGTCGTATCTGTGGTGTTTCCGATAAAACCAAAAACAACCGTGCTGGGCACAAAATTGGCGCTCAAATCATATTTATAGACTCGGTAGGAAACAGCATTTGCAACAGGCCCCCAAGTAAGAACAATGGGATTTGCAGTGGAGGCTACGATATTTCCCCCGCTAGAATGAGTGGGGTCGACGACTCCTTCATCGCCATTTGCCATGATTGCAGTGACGCGATAAAAAGTTCCTGGTTGTGGAGGAGCAGTCAGTGTTCCTCCGGCAGTGACGATTGGAAATCCTTCTCCTCCAGTACCATCAAAAGTGACTAAATTAAGATTCCAAAAAAGTGGGCCATTCCTGACGAGATCGCGCGGCGCATAATTCTGATGTGTGATTGTCAGGACATCGGCGCTCTGAGCAAAATCGAGAGTGGAAAGATCGGCCTGTAAATATGGAGTGGAAACTCGAAGTATTTTATTCGCTAGGCCGCCACTGACATATGCCGTAAACGTCGTTGAATCGAAGTTATTCCCAGATAAATCCTTAAGTTCAAATGTGGTGGGCGTAACGTTGTTGACGATAAAATATCTGTTGTTGATTTCCAGCATCCCAACAACGCCGGTTATCAAAATAAAATCGCCATTCGCAAAAGCATGGGGCACAACGGTTGTAACAACTGCTGGATTGGCCTGAGTTATTCCAGAAATTTGAACACTTGACTGAATAATGTTGGCGCCGTTTTGCCAGAACGTGACGTACTGATTTCCAAACTCAAGAACATAGCTTTGACCGTTGGAGGTTTCATCGAAAATAAAAGGAATGAGTCGAACTGAATTTCCGCCATTGAGCGTGGTCCCAACGTACATGGACCCTGGACGGCGCGTAGCGCCACCATGACGCATACAGATCATATTGCGGAGCGTCCGAGCGCCAGTGGCGTATTTTACGAGGTCTGTTCTTGCGTAGAGAGGGGGCGAAATTTCTCCGCCGGAGAAGCTTCGTTCGATGATATTCTGGGCGGGCATTTAGTCAATAGCAAATCCTGAGGGATCGGCTTGCCAGGTTTGACCCTGAGTTTCTTCCATGCCAAATCCATCGCGCGCACGAACAAATTCCGACTGAGGCTCTTCCGGTCGCTGCTCTTCATTTACATTGTTGTTTCTCGCGTCTATAACAGCTTTGTCGAAAAGAGCCAAAAGCTTTTGTTGCATCTGGTAGGGATCCCCGCTTGTCAGAACAGGAGCTATGAGATAAGCCATATAGTATGACATGGCCTTTCCAAAATCGATTGTCCATTGCGAAATATTTTGGTTGTCAAAAACGTATTCGATCGTCACCGGCAGCGCGGTATTAAAACCCGGCCAATTCGTGTAAATCAAAATTCCATTCGTAGCATCGTTGGCAATGGTGTAGGGTATCCGGGTTTGCCGCGTGTCGTTGTTTAGGCGTGTACTGATAAAACGAAACATATGCAGCATGTCGGCCGGCGCTGCGTAGGCGTAGATCCATTCAATCGTCGCCATCGGGCTCGGACCAGCCACTAAAGCGGGTGTAGCGAACCGTTTAGCAAAAAGCCATGGGTGCGCGCGCAGGGTCGTCTGTCGAGCCAGATCCGCTACATTACGGCAAGCCTGGGCCTCAAGGCTTTTCTCGGTGATGACATTATTGATCGGCTTAGAAACGCCACAATGAAGAACCGCAAGAGTGGCGATATCCGTCAGTGTTTGCGGCATTGCTACTTCTCCTTCTCGCCATAAATTCTCTTGCTTTTTTCATCTTTATCGGTGGATTCGTGTTCTCCGCCTTTTCCAAGATCCATATGCGTGATCTGTAAATTCACGCTTCGAAATTTGCCATGGTCGCCTTCATTGCTCATAGCTCCAGACACATGGACTTTGGCATCAAGGCGCATTTTGGTTCCGACGGGAGGAAGCTCTTTTATCCCAAGCTTTTTCAAAGCAGAATCATCGAGACGAATCTCAAGACCGTATGGATACTTTGGTTTGTTTACGGCTAGAGCGGGCTCGGATTCCTTGTTTTCCTCATCCGTCATCATCATGTGCTTCATTGCGCTGGTTCACTTTCTGGGGCCGGTGCTTCTGGTGCAGCCGGAGCCTCGGGAGCGGATGGCTGCTCTGGTGCGGGAGTAGCATCTGGCGCCGGCTGACTGACTTCTGGTGCTGGCGCGGGATTCTGTGGAGTCTCTTCGAGTTTTTCCATCCATCCAAACGCAGCTTTCTTTGGATCCTGATCGTCGCGACCGGCGTAATATTTTGGATCGACATCAAAGATGGTGCCGATATCGATGTGTTGGCCTTGATAAAATCCTTGAGCAGTTGCCCGAACTTTCATAAAGCCTCCTAGATTTTGACTTGTTCCTCGATTGGCTTGCCAACTTCTTCTTGCAAATCCAATGGTGCTGAAACCGGAGCTGCCACTGAAGCCAAAGGCTTCTTGCTCCGGTCTTTCATGGCAGGATGAACGCCGCGCGGTTTATCCCTATCATCGTAGGTAAGCGGCGTATCATCTGAAACTTTTTCCATCCATTCCGGACTGAACCAGCTCCACATTTTCGGGCGTAGCCGCGGACGCTCGATCGGCGCCATAACTGGCTTCTTATCGTTTCCATGAATGGGATTCCCTCGTTCATCTACGGCTTGAACCATTACCTTGTCGATGATGGGATTTCCCCTGGAATCCAAAACTTGTTCCATAATTGGCTTCAGAGTCTCTGGATCAATGGCAGGATACGGCCTGTCATCAATATCAAAAACTTCTCCCATTTGGCCGATTGTAACGCCAGGAACAGCCTCGATTGGACCTTCTCTCAAATAACCGCCGTAAGTACCGTCTTTTGTTGCTCGAACACGCATTGGATCCTCCTTTAATTGGGCGGCGTCGACCGCCTGGGGGTTTTTGTCTGGAACCCCCAAAACCAGCGCAGAAGCCCGGGAAGGCTAATTTTTAGGCAATGGCGTAGCCGGAACCGAAGAGGTCCGCAGCTTGGATGTTCGTCAGCATTTCGGCGAACACTGTTCCCGCCGTAAAGCCCGCCGTTCCAACCACTTGTTGCAAGCCGATGAACGCTTTGTATGCCGTTCCGCCGGCCCCGCCAGGGCTGGAATTCCCCGCCGGTAGCTGGGTTCTCCACAGAACCGATGTCGGTCCTGAAGCCAACGCTGCAACCATCGTAGCATTGCTCAGAACAGGCGACGACATCAGAACAACCATGGCAGTTGCCAGGGCCTGATCGGTGTCGGTGATTAAGTCTACTTTCCAAGTCCCGCCGCCGGCCGAAACTGCGACCGTAGCCAATAAGACCTGGATCCACATTTCTCCACCGATGCCAAGGTCACGTCCGGCATTTGGCAGAGCCGAGGAACCACCACCAGAACCAGTTGGAAGTCCGAGCGGCGACAAGTCGATCGATTGAGGCATGATAACTGTCGTCGCGCTGGCCGGGATGATCGTCGTCGGCTTTGGAGAAGCCGCGGTCGGCACACCACTAAAACACAATAATGCGTCACGATACATAGTTTTTTCTCCTTTAGCTGATCGCCGATTCGGTGTTCAGAATCTGATCGCATCGCCGGATAGGGACGCCCTGATACTGCAACATACCCCTTGTGACATTCCCAAACTGGTCAAGCGCCTCTGTCACACTGATGGCATTTTGGGATTTATCCAAGCCCTGAATTCTGAGCATGGAATAAGCCGTCCGGTTCATGTAGAAAACCGGCTTCACTCCCATGAACGACGGCGCACGATCGAGCATCCTGCTCATCAGTTTGATGAGCTGTTGCGCGCCCTGCGTCCCACCACCACTGACAAGATCCGGAACGCTGATGTTGGCGCAGCGCACCACGAATCGCCAGTCCTTCAAGGCAAGACCACACTTCCATTGCCATTTGTCGACATAGGCATGGAGGTAGCCAGATCCCAATGTCACTGAGGTCTGAATGATTCTTTCCCCAAAGTCCTTGTGGAAAAGGCCGGCGCGCGTCCCGCGAGGATAGATTCCATAGACGGTATTATCGCCCCAGCATACCAGCCAAACGCTGGTGTTGGTCGAGCCGCCGCCGCCCGCATTGAGGATGTTCTGGGCATTGACAGCGCCGGAGATCGCTCCGAAGCGCGGTGCAAAACCAGTGATCCTCTCTGGATTAACGGTGCTATCGCCATAGAACAAAGCCCCGGCGAATTGCTGCTCCATGGACTCAATGAACGCTTCGGCTTCCGTCAAACGGTACTTCTGGACATTTCCGTTCAATTCCGCGATGTCATAGTCAATGACGGACCATGCTTCGAGAATGCCAGTCGCTTCGTCGATCTGGCTGGTCGTGGATTTGGAGCTATTCGTTCCCACGTTCGGAAGTTTCCAGAAAGCTTGCGGCAAACCAGTACGAACCGTGTTGCGATGACCCGTCGGCAGATTCCCTTCTTTCCAAGCCATGTCAGCGAGGATCTCGTTGCGCTGAGAGAGAAGTTCCGCAATAACGGGTACGGCGCCATCCGGATCAGTGCGTTTAGCAATGTCCAGTAGCGTCAATACGGTATTGCTTTGAGCTGCAACCATATTTTTTTCTCCTTGTTAGGAAGCTCTAGGCCGGGGTTGTCCCGCCAAAGAGAATTTCTTCCTTAGATTTTTTTGTCCCTCCGGAGGAGGGGTTGCCGGCCTTTAATTGATCTTCAGAGAAAGCCGATCCAATCTTGGACAAAAAACGCAAGACCGCGTGATAATTTCCAAAACCCGTTTCTGTCATTAACTTCGCCATCTCGCCATTCGTATCGAATTTCTCGACAACGCGGCGCGATAGTTCTGCGGTTTTGTTGAAATTATCGCCACCAATATCAGTGGCGGCTCTTGCTTGATTGGCCCAATCCTGTTTGGCTTGCTCTACAGACGCTTTGTTCCGGTCCTCAAAGTCTTTCACAGCCTTCACTTGCGTATCAAGGAGTTCTTGCGCTTCTTCCTTGGAAAGTCCCGCTGCAATAGCGTCTTTCTGGAATTGGGCAACGTACTCCTTCGTCAGCAGATTTCCTTCCGGCGCCGTAAGCTCAAACGTCCCTGTAGCTCCCGCTGGTGGGGTCGCTGGTGGCGTGGCGGGCGGTGTGACCGGTGGTGTTGCTGGCGGAGTAGCAGGAGGCGTAGCCGGTGCTGCTGGCGGCGTCTCAGGTGGTGCAGCCGGAGGTGTCGCGGGCGGCGTTGCCGCTGGCGGCGTAACCGGAGGTGTAACTGGTGGTTCTGCTGTGGCCGTCGAGCCCGAAGCAGCCTGTGTCATAGTGATTCTCCTTGGTTTGACATAAAAAAAACGAATCCCATGCAAAAATTTAACGGAGGGTGCAGCCTCCGAGCCCCTGCACGGGATTCGTTTCGCTTACGTCAGTTAAAGTTCTAAAGAACTATTCTTCAGCACCAACCACTGATACGCGCGCACTCGGTGTCTCCATCATGCGCGGACCAGTTTCTTTATCGGCTTTTTCATCGGCCTGTTTTGATTCCTTGACCATGAGCAAATAAAGATCTGGAAATTCCTGCGTATCAACCAAAAATCTTAAACCGATATCCCTTCGACCTTCATTAAAAAACGTCGTGTTGTTTCCGGTGAAGGAGGACTTGAAAATTCCAGTCTCAGAAAGCAATCGCCAAATAAATCGCCGGCCGGAGCGCGTACTGAGAATGTAAGCCATGTCGTTGAGTTCGGTTCGTCTATCGAGCCGTTCCTGTAATCCTTTTTTGCGGACTCTTTCTTTGTCGGCAAGCGGTCCCTCTCGAAATCCGTCATCCACCATTTAAAAGTTGCCTCGCTAGGATATGCGGCTCACGGCCGCGCAAACACAATGAGCAATACGCAGACCCGCCAAGCGCAACACCAAACGGATCCTTGCAACATCCACACTTAACCGTAACAGTCGGCGTATCTTTTTCTGTCATGCCTTCTCTAGATGGATCAATCGCCATTGGGAACGATTAGCTCAAGACCGGGCTTTCCACCAAAGTTTTTTTCGTGATCGATCGTTAAGTGTTTTATCAGGTTCATAAGAAGGTAAGCCCGGAGCATTTTATCGGATTCCGAATCTAGAGCCACACGGAGAGCAACGCTGGAGGCGGCACATATTTCCGCCAGAGACGCATCGGCATGATCGAAAATGGCTGGAATCGACTGGGAAATTTCCTGGCACTTGACTTCATCAAAACTCATTTGCGCTCCGGTAATTTCTTACCCTTAGATGCTTTATTAAATTCCTTCGCCATTTTCGCGAATTTCTTAGAGCGTTTTGCCTTGTAATTAAAATACCTTCGTTGCGCCTGAGATGCGTAAGGCATGGTTTAGGGTACATTCCTTTTCATTTTTTTTCAAGGGAGAAGGCTTCCCGCATTGCCCTGATCCATCAAATCCGTGAGAGCGTTTTGTTCTCCTGTCTTGGCGCCAGACAGATCTTTCGCTGTGGCGGCGGCCGCGGCCACCTGTTGCGCGCGCTGTGCGGCTTCCTGCTGTTGTTGCCGGCCCTGGCGAATCTTTTCTACGTCCTCATCATCGCGCACACATCCCGGCGGTATCGAAAGATCCGTTCCAAGGTGCTCGATGATCTGATCGATATTGATCTTGTCCAGAACGCCGGGGTCATTGGGCTCGACCTCTCTTATTTTCATCGCATCTTCCCAGAACCGTTCGATGCCGGCAACAGATTGTGCCTTGGTTGCAGCCGCCATAATCGACATATATTCTGCGCGGATTGGTCGTCCGCGCAGTTCCCGCGGAGGGGGCGGGATAAGGCCTTGCTTTTGCAGCAAATCGAAACCGTGCTCAACGATGGGATCCAAGACTTCGACGTTCAGGCGATCGGCCATGGGTCCAAGGTCTTGAAGTTTTTCTTCCTTAAGCGCGCGGATCTCTTCCGCCGTGACATTCGATTTTTCGATATCTGAAATCGCGCGGAACAAATCGTAATACGCAGCCTCTTTTATGCGCTGCCGGATCTGCGCTTGCTTGTTTTCTAACTGCTGGAAATTGGGATTGATTTGATACGCGGGCTGAAATCCGACTTGTCCTTCTCGGAGATCCTGATACGTGATGTCTCCCGGGAGCACCGTTGCTTTTTGATTCCGGAGACTCGACGGCGCGACCATCGGGGGATTGATTGATTTTTCAAGGGCTTGCATTCCCCGCCTCTCCATGGTTTGTAGCCCCATAATATCACCGAGAGCTTCCATGCCCGGGCAATAGGTTCCGTAGATATCCTCGCCGGTGACTTCCCAGCGCCCGCAGATAATCCTGAATTTGTCGTATCCCTTCTGGGACAAGAGCCGGTGAGTATCAATGAGTTCCGTGGAATACTGTCCGGTCTGCGAACCGCGTTCCCAATACACGGAGAGATATTTTTTCTTGTACGAGAGCGGCGACTGGGGATCCCAGTCGGGATTGGGGATAATGCAATGGCTGAGTTCCATCCAGGCTTCCGTGGTCCCGCCCATCCACATACTTTTCACGAATCCCGAGACGCGATCCCAGTGGATTGTTCCCGAACCGGGATCCATGGCGAATTGTTCTACGACCTGTCTAACCGTTAACTGGAAGTCGCGCATGAACCCGTTGATCTTCCACTTATCGTCGGCCATGAGGTAATACGATCCCACTGGGAACGGGCCGTAGCACCGCATCACGGAATCGAAATCTTCTTCGATTAAAAATGTTCCGCTGGCGAACACGCCCATGTCTCCGTAAAACGTCGGCAGCGTCGTATAGAGATTGGAGCGCATAAACATGTTCGTCATGATGTCGGTGCAGATATATAGCCATTCCTTGACGGGTTCCCACTTGTCCAAGTCGGGGTCGTAAGTCGCGAGTCGAAACCAAGGCCGGGACGGGCTTGTGAAACCGGCCATCATTCCGGATCTCAGGGTCCGAAAAGCCAGTCCCGCCGTGGAGTCGATGATGGATTGGTTCCTGCGGTTTCCGCGGTCACGATCGGTCGTGAAAAACCGCGATCGGCGCGGCAAGATAAATCGGGAAAGCTGTTCCCAGTGTGTGATAAACGTTGATCGTTCAACCAGGAGTTGCCCGCGGAGCCGTTCAAACTGCGTACGCGACAAGACGCCCTGATCGGGATTGTACTGATCTTTGATGCGCTGGCCTTCGGAGTTTCCGACGACTCGCTCGAATTTAGCCGGCATCAGCTACCGATCAGCGTTTTCTGCGCCGTTGGCGCCGGAGCTATCGTGGAGGCCCCGGTATTGGTGCCTCCCGCGCCGCCCGCCTGGGTCATACTTGCCAGGAGCGCCGCCATTTTCTGAGCAGCGCCGGCTTGCGCGGTCTGGGATTGTTTCTTTTTATTTTCTTCTTCCGTGGCGTTTACTTTTTTGATCTGGTCCTGCATCTGCTTTTCCTGGGCCTGTGCCGCGCCTTTGGCGTGCTGCATATTCTGGTTCTGCTGGACAAGACTAGCGACACTGGCTCCGGCGGTTATGGCAAGCGCGATGGCTGGGGCGGCTGGCATTGTGTCCTCCTAGGCGACTCGTCTGGCATAGGTCAAATCCATGAGCTCGTATCCCATGCGGGTAAAAATCTTTCCGAAATCATTCTTCGCCGAGATCTGGTGAAAAATAGTCTTCACTCCTTCGGCCTTTAGCTGTTCATCGCACCAGCGGATAAACTTGACGCCCACGATTCCTTTCCGGACTTCTGGTTCCAGGTACAGGATGTCCTGCGTGGCTTCTAGGGAATACCGGCGGTGCGGGTGATTCATGACGAAAAATATCTGATACCCGACGAGCATACTGTCCCATGCGTCGGCCGCACCACCAAGCCTAGCCGTGAAGATCCTCAGGGTTCCGCTTTTCTGCATGAGGTCGTAGGTTTCAAGGTCTGGGTCCAGCGGCATGTCGAGTTGAGGGATTTCATCGTGGTGTTCTTCCCAGAGCGGCCGCATTTCTCTGACCAGTTCTTCGGAGTAGGGCTCGAGCGCGAATCGCATCAGTTCAGACTCCAATACGAGCAGAACACATCAAACAAGTCGAAATTCGAATACACCCGCGTCTGATTCTCGCGCGGTCTGTGGATCAACACGCACCACACCGATATCGCCTCCAAGTTAGGCACAGGCATCAGATCACCTCAAGAACCGGCAAGTCGCGGTCCTCATCCAAATCGCGTTCCCGCACACCCGTATATATACTGCTTTTTTCAATTTCTTGCAACGGGTCGTAATCACTGAGCGCCTTGCCGCCCGCGAGGTCTCGGCGGTTTTCTTCGCTGAGATATTCCTGGGCGGCGCCGCGGAGTTCCGGCAGGGCAAACGTCAGGCACAGGCCATCGGCTTCATCCGGCGAAAATCCCAGGCGAGCCTTGATCTGTTTCTTTTCTTCGATCTGGAACTTGCCGTTCACGTATGTGTAGGTCGGCGCCGTGAGTTCTTTTTTCAGTGTCGTGGAGCGCGGCAAGCAGCCCCCGCGTTTCACCCACTGCGCCATCCGGAAGTGCATCTCCGCGCGTTTATTCAGGTACCGGGGGTCATCGGCTTTGCCCGCGAAGTTCACGGGGATCGGCGTCATGCCGGCCTGGATCATCGAGTCGTGCACCGACGCCGCCCAGCCCCCGGTGTCATCGAGGAGACAGACTTCCCAGTTCCAGTTCTGCTTGGCAAGCCCGATTCGTGCCGCGACTTCCGGGCCATTCGCGTTTCTCAGGATGATCGGTTCAAACGCCCGCAACCCTTGCCGCGGGAACAACACGATACGGTCATCCCCAAAACGAGCCATGTCCCCGCCCAATCGTTTCTGCGCGCGCAGGTACGATTCAGGTTTTACGATCCTCTGCATCGCGGCTTCGACTTCATCGTGCCCCAGCAAGACGTTCAGGGAGCTCGGCGGGAACCGGCCGAACACGTTCACCAGGACCCAGGGATTCTCGGCGCCGTATTCGTCGATTTGTTCCTGACACCACTGCGCCGAGACCCGTGTCGAGCGCTTCGGATCCCTGGGATCTCCGGTGATGTGCACGACATACCAGAGCTTCGGATCGGCCCGCGATGCCCTCCACAGCGGACCCTCGAGCATCGTGGGGTTTCCCACGCACAGCAGTTTCGACTCTATGCCCGTCGCCAGCCCCGCCTCGGCAGTCGCCGCCACGGAATCCGGTATCCCGCCGGCCTCTTCCAAGACGTACATGATGTAATCCGCGTGACCCCCGGCCAGGGCATCGGCCTGTCTCTGCTTATCCGCGGTGCGCGCCCAGGTCCTGAGCGACATAAACCAGTTCTCCGGCGCGGCCCTGCACGTGATCCTCGTTTTCTTCCACTCAAAGGCCCGCTGGAAATACTCGCTCCGGGCTTGCCACTTCGCCATCTCCGGCCACAAGTTGTCGTTTAGATTGTCCTCGGTTATCCCCGTCGCGAGGATCTTCGCATCGGGCCGCGTGCCCAAAAAGTTCCAGCAACACCACGCCGTCACCGCTGTCTTTCCCGGTCCCTTACACGCTATCGCCGCTAGCCTCTGCCTGTGCGGAAACGCGCGCAGAAAATCGATCTGCCAGGGGTCCAGGCGCTCAACCTTGAACTCCTCCATGACCATCTTTACGGGATCGTCCGTCCAGGCCCTCAGGCGTTGCGCCGCGGGATTCACAGAAAAACTCCAAAATCGCCACGTGCAAAAAAAATCGACGAGGGGGGGGTCATGGCGTGGGCATGTCTGGGGGAGGGGATGGAGGTACTATTATCTCACTCTCACCAGCCCGGTCGACCGACCCCGGAGCCTGAACTTCTTCAGCGCCCGCAATGGGACCCTTTTCTGCTGGCTCTGCGCTGGTGTCTATGGGCTTGGCCTGATGCCTACCGGCCTGTGCCTCTTGTGCCAGTACACGGATTACAGCGTTTCCAAGCTGGGCCGCCGCTGATTCGTCCTTGTCCCTGAATAGCTGCAAGTGCTTCCCAATGAGCTCCAAGGCGCGATTGGCTTGGGATGAGTCAAATTTCCATTCCCCGGTTTCGTTGCCTTCTTTATCCGTCACCGGCACAGCCACCATACATCTGTCTACGATCTCTTTGAGTTTTTCAAGCACCCACTGCGAGGACACACCGGCGGCGATAGCAGCTTTGCTCAGGCCTTCTTCTACGAGGTCGCGGACTTCGGGTTCATGGATTAACTCGCGGGCTTTTTTCGGTGAGATTCCGACTTCGTGGGCGGCTTGTGTGAGGTTATTAGTACGGATGTATGCCGCGGCAAACGCGCGTTCCTGGTTCTGGCGCTCTAAAGAAACAGCGCGCCGCCTAGCGTTCTCGCGCATCACGGCATCAATATTTAGGTCAGCGTTTGACTTCATTCAGCTCTGAGCGTGTCACCTATGGGCCTGAAACTATGAGCCTGTAAACCTTTGTTTCTTTAGTTTATCAGGCTCCGGCAACGCGCGCAAGCTCTTAAGCAACACGTTTATTTTATCCGCGCACCACTTGCAGTACAGACCAATCGCTAGAGTGTTCTTGGCGGCGTCCAGGCTTGCCCAGGATGAGTTAACTTGCGCCAGACACAGTTTATCATCATTCCGATCTATTGGCTGCCCGCAAGTGCAAATACCGTTGCTTAACCACAAATACTCAACCGTTCTTTGCTGCTCCATACTCATCGTTACGAGCTTCCATAATCTTTTCACCATGCCAGCATTATAGCGCGGTGATTTTATAAGGTCAATGTTAATTTTTGTAACGAACATGACTAATTTAGTCAACAATATAGGTCTTTAGACCCATGAAACGGATCGACTTGTGTTACAACCATAGTGTTACAAAATTTGTATTGATTTTACTATCTGTAACAGATGACTACTCTAAAAGACGTTTCAAAGAGTTATTAATATACATGAATATACTGTATATACACCATGAACATATAATTGTTTGGTAATTGGAAAGTTTACGAAACGCAATTTTATCCGTTACATCATTGAGATGCGTTACATTTTTGGAAATTTGATACAAATTTTATATAATACATAAGCATACCGACATAGTTTTAATATAAAGGAGGCCATATGGCAACAGAAAACATTGAAGCAAAAGAACATGAGTGTGATTTCTGCCAACACAAGGTAATAAAATACATTCACAACTGTAAGAGGTGCACTCGGAGATGGGAATCGTATTTGGATCACCCCGTGATTTGCCCAAGATGTAAGAGTCCATACTGGGATACTGAGAGGAAGAGTTTGCGCTGGTCCGGGCTCGCAGAAATGGAGATCGGAGCGGTTCTTGAGTTTCCCTGGCCGCCGAACAGTATCGGCGTCACGCATCCCGTAATTGCTGCAGTGAAGCGAATTCAGAAACACACCGGCATGAGATTTGACGCGCAGCCCGACCATAAGGGAATAACGGTTAAGAGAATCGCGTGAATCCCCGCGATAGAAAATACCCACGTCAAAGCCACCGACGGTAAAAAATAAGACTTGACACCTGAGTAGTTATCTGTTATATTAGGTGTGTAGTTAAATGTGTAGCGAAAGGATCGCAGATGAAAGCAATGAATGACAGTAGATGCCGGTGGTTGGAAGTATTTCAGATCGTCCTTGGTTGTGCGATTCTCGTCTTGACTCTGCTGACGATCGTCGCGCAATCCTATATGCTAGGCGCGCGCCACGAAATGCAGACCCACGAGTTGTACGTGAAGTCGGTTCTCGCCGCACACCGTAACCCAGCGGTCGAGATAGAGATTGAAAGGAGCCAGCCAAGATGAATCGAAGAGGTGCAATGAATGTTTACGACAGATTGCGGAAAACTGAAGCCTCGCCGGCCTGGGATCGTTGCTCGGCCTACGTCATCACCGCGGAGAAAACCAGGGGCGAGATAGTGGGGAAAATCCTCGTCGCGCATCCCCGCGATGGCATGGGGCCACTGCACGTATTCGTGTGGGACTGGACAGACCCCGAAAATCCCCGCGAGATCCAGTACGGCGCGGCCAGGGGCTGCGGATACGATAAACTCAGCGCCGCACTGAGCGGGTTGTGGTTTGGAAAACAGGAGTTCAGGGAAAACGACTGGAAAGCAGGACTGCACGATCAGGGCTACAGTTATTTCCAGGCCCTCTAATAAGAAAGGAAAACACATGAAAACCTTACCAGAAGTTCTGCCGGGAAGCCAGATCCTCGAAGAAGCCTATAAGAGTAACGCGATGCTGATTATCCGCCAGAACCCGGAAGATAAGTTCCCGTTTCAATTCGGGGTCCGTAAAGCGCACCTCATCGTGAAATACATGGACCAGATACGCGCCTTTGCAGAAAAACATCCGCTGCCGGAGGCCAAGTAATGAAAGCCCAGCGTTACCGAATCGTAAGGTTCTTCTCAGACCACAGACCCGCAAAACGTATAAAAGTTGTGTCAAGCCTCGAACTCGCGCGCTTGCATTGCAGCTCGCCGCTCACCAGGGGAGAACTGCGATCCGGCGTGAAGTGGTTCGACGGCTTCAAGAAAATCTGAGGTTGGCTCCTTAAACCCTGCCCGTCGATGATGAGCGGCGGGCGGGAGTGTAAGGACGCACAGCATAAAGCCACACCAAAAAAGGAGCCACCATGAAAACCAGAAATATGTCAACACACCCCATGACGAAAAAAGAGTGCAGGGAAGCCATCGCCCTCGCTCACGCCACTGGCCACACGGAGGGCAAATAACATGCTGACCCTACTCGTCGCGATTCAAATCGGCGTTGCCGATCAGACCATCATCGAATATCCCAAAGAACCGGCACCGCTCTGCGTGGGCGTGTACTGCATAGAGGGGAGTGAAAAATAAAATGAAAATAGCAATCAATAAATGCTTTGGCGGTTTCTCTCTGAGTAAAAAAGCCTACGAATTCCTTGGTAAGAAATGGGACGGCTACGGGTTCGATTACTCGGCTCCCGAAAAGAGAACAGACGAAAAACTTATCGAATGTATCGAAAAGCTTGGGCATAAAGCCAATGGTGGATTGGCAAAAATAGTGATCGTCGATATCCCCGACCACGTGGATTTTGAAATCCAAGACTACGACGGCATAGAAAGCGTCCATGAGAAGCACAGAAGCTGGTAAATATCTGTCCGAAAACTGTCACAGGGAAGGCGGTACGCACCACGCCAGTTGCCGGGACCAGGGCTGCGAATGCGAATGTCACAGCGCAGAAAACGAAGGCGGAGAATAATGACAAGGACATTTAGGGAAATACTGCTGAATGGGTTATGGGAGAGGCTGGCGCGCCACTCGCGCGCGCCCGTATATCAGCGGACGTTCCTGATATACGAAATCACGCACGTCTTATCGTGCAGGGAGGAATCACATGAGTAAGAAATCTGTAGAGGGAAATCCATACAACTACGCCAAGTGGTCGCGCCGCCGCCTGATCGAACACGCCAAGTGTCTGAGCGAGAGCATCCACGAACTCGCAAGCCAAGCCATGCAACAAGAGCATGAACTGAAGAAACTCAGGCCCTGCGCGGAGCGCCTTGCCGCGATTGACGAGTTCCGCGAATTCCTCCATGGCGGCGCGATATGACCGTGACCTACGAGCCCTGTAAGCGATGCGGGGAACCCAATGCGCTCTACGACCTGACACCGTATTGCATCGACTGCACGGAGTACAAAGAAAACGGAGGACAGATGAAATCAGAACGCAACAAATGGGCAGTGGCGACAGTCATTGCCTGGGGGTTTTTTTTAGCCACCGCGGTAGGCAGTTGGTACGCGATTTACCACATTTTGAAGTGGTGCGCGCAGTAAAGCGAAAGCCGGCGTTTTAAAACTGGAAAGGAAGCAAAGCCAATGTCGTGCGTGAAATGCGGAAATTTTGTGTCCTATTCGGCCATTACAGGACGCCGTTGCGTGACGTGCTGGAATATGGCGGGAAGGGAAAAGATGTTTTTTCTCGGAGTGTTTTTATTTTGTCTCGGAGTCGTAACGGGAATTATTTGGACAGAACATAAAGGAGAACCACATGGAAAAACTAAAAACGTTGGCACAGTTCATTAACGAGTCGGGATCTGTGGCAGAAGCTGGACGCAGACTCAGTATCGAAGCCTCGACGCTGCGCCGCTGGCAAAAAAATAAATCCAAACCTAGTCAGTCAATGGTAAAACTGGCGCGTCTGAAAGGGGTTGACCTAGAGAATCAGTTGCTATTGCCTGAAGCTGTGGATTGCTGATCTTCCATACGCGCTGCATGACATCGTCGATTCGCACCACAGCAGATTGCCACCCCATGCGGCGCAGAATGTTCCCCAGGCGGCGTTGAACGGCAAAGTCTAGTTTTGCCTTGTCAACGCCGACCTGGGCAGCGACTTCGTGAAGGAAAACCTGAGTCTTGCAGCACTCCCTCAAATAAGTCGAGACGATATTTTCCCATTCATCGTACTGCCGGCGGTCCTCTTGTTCAGAAAGCGTGGCTTCGGCCGGCATCTTGTACCAGTCCTCGCCGGCCAGATAGCGCGTGACGGCTTCGGCGAAAAGCTGTTCCCTGTCGCGGAGTATGCCCTCCAAATCAATGTGAAAGCAAGTGATGGGCCAGAACCGGCGCCCACCGGTATTATCGCGGAGATAATGAGATTCGTTTGTGGTGCCGACAAAAATGGATTGCCGCGGGTGATCCTGGGTGGTCCGGGCGTAGGGCATACGATAGCGATCGGTACGGCACGTGATGACTTTCTTGATGCGGTTGGCGTCCGCGCGCGAGAACGAATCGAGATCCGCGATCTCCACAATGATCTTACCCGCGAGGGCCACAAAGAAATCCTTGCTTGTGATTTCCTCTGAGGCTTCCATGTACCACTTGCCGCCAATGGCTTCCAGGGCCTTGGATTTGTATATGCCCTGCTGACCTTCAAGAATGACCATGTTATCGAGCTGGCAACCGGGCCGGAATATTCTCGCAACCATACCAATCCAGAAGTTCCGGCCCACGCCACAGGAATAACCCGAATCATGGGCGCCGATGTAGTGAATAAAAAATCTATCGATTCTGGGACGGCCGTCCCATTTCAGGCGTTCCATCCATTCCCGTGGATCATTTCTGATACATTGATGCGCGCGGTGCCGTATAGCCTGGGCAACGGTTTCCTGCGAGATACGGAAAAAAGAGAACTCCCGCTGAAGCCGAACAGTCATATTGATGTCGTCAATGTCTGACCATTCACGGGCCTTTTCGCCTGGGCGCAAACCCAGGTTTGTAAAATATCTCTTGTAAAATTCATCGAACCAGATAATGAATTGAAATTTCTTCCAGACCGTGAGGATCCGAACCACGTTGTCTATGTTTGGAACCGGCGTGTTATTCTGCGACATCGCCAAGCCCAGGTTTTCCCAAAGCGCGGCGGCCGAATCTGGGATCTCATCGGCGGCTTCAACGGTTTCCACAATCACGCGCGGGAATTCACCCTTGCCGAAAACCATCATGGATTCCTTGGCCCACATCGCCAGATCACGCCAAGACATCCCATCAGCTACAGCGGTCGCGATATTCCAGCCATGAGCCTTGCCGTTTGGCACGATTAGCTTGATTTCAAGACATGATTCGCTTACTTTCTCGGCGAACCTACGAAAAGCTTCCCTGGACGCCGGCGCCGCATCAGGCCATAAGATGAGCTTACGGCCAGAAAAGTCGCTTAAATCGCTGTTTCCATTCGCGGGAATAGGCCGCACATCGTAGCCCGTAGCAATTTGGCTAGCGGCTTCGACAACGGCCTGTTCTACGATGATTACTGGTGGATCTTCAGCCATGATTACGCCGGCTGGCGATAAATGTCACGGCCCAAATCGCAAGCACCGCGACAGCAGCAATTACTTTCCAGGCAAAATCAGACATCGGAATTCACCCAGCAGAAATCCTCGGGAGTCTTAACGACAATTCCGATACCGCCCATGCGCCGAACCATTTCAAGGAATGATTCCTGGCCTGTTGTGGGTGATTTTTTCGGAGATTTGACCTCGCAAGCCAAGAAACGACCCTGATTGGTAAGACCTATCAAATCGCTTGAGCCCGGGCAAAGGCCGGCGTGAAGAGCGCGGGCGCCGCGGATCAAGACATCGCCTTCTTTCATCAAAACCATCGTGGGCTTGTGGACCCGAACTTGTTCTCCCGCCCAGCCTACACCTGAGTTATTGCGGAATAGCCGATGACCTAAGGTTGACGCTTGCACTTGGATAGCCCGCATGAGTTCCATTTCCGACATTTTCGACTCCTTCCATAAGCCACTTAAACAGCGTGGTATAATGATCGTTTCCCCAAATCAGTTCTTTCGATATAGAGCGCCAACCACAACTGCAAATAAAAACAAACGCGGACATCACAGGGCCATGCTCCCACCGGCCGCCACATCGCCCGTGCTTCCTTGCGCGCCCACAAAACATTTAGATTACCTTGCCCAACTTTTTGGCTTGCCTCGCCTGAAACACGTGATGCGCCCAGCGCCGCGGAAATCGATAGCCCCTGGCTATTCCAATCTGAGTAAGCTCTTCAACCGTTTCTGCATGTCCCTGCTCACTGGCTCTCTTCTGACGCAATAGTTCAATATCGACCTCACCAAGCTCACCGTCGCGTTGGTCGATTTCGCGGGGTTTCGCTTCAAACACGAATCCGCAAAATTTACACCGAGGCTGGCCGGCAATCTGGGCTGCGAAACATCTGGGACAGACTTTGACTGAGATTCCATTGGATTTATCCTCTCTGTTCCGCATAGATCGACCTTCGAGTGACCAGTTTCTTTCTTCGTCTGGGAGTCCAAATCGTTCATAGTTTCCAACATGGTCAAGGATAATCGCCTGATCTTTTCCATCAGACGGACGGAGCGCGCGGCCGACTTGCTGTAGATAGAGAGCCAACGATTGAGTTGGTCTGAGGAGAATTGCTGCTTCGATGGCGGGAACGTCAAATCCTTCGCCAAAGAGATCGACATTCGCCAACACTTTAATGCTTCCCGCTCTAAAATCCTCAATTTTTCCATCGCGTTCCTCCTGTGGCGTTTCGCCATCTACGTGAGCTGCCCTGATCCCAGCGCTGTTAAACTGCTCCGCAATATGTTTGGAATGCGCGACTGAAACGCAGAAAATAACCGCGCGTTTCCCCGCACAAAATCGCCGATAATGGACAAGAACATCGCCGGTAATACTGGGCCTATCCACTATCGAAGAAAGCTCGGATTTCACGTAATCGCCCATGCGCGTGTGAACTGCGCCAACATTGATTTTCATCGGAGCGTAGAGCTTATAGGGAGAGAGGAATTTGGAATCGATGAGGGCTTGAACGCTAGGGCCGTGAATCATTTCTTTGAAAAAACCAGCAAGTCCTCTACCATCCAGTCTTTCTGGGGTGGCCGTAAGTCCAATGTGATACGCACGACCAAATTGCTTGAAGATGGATTCCCACGATTTTGCAGCGACGTGATGAGCTTCATCCCAGACAATAAGTGACGGGAAATGATGTCGCGTAAGACGACGTGCAAGTGTCTGCACACTGGCGAGTTGCACCAAATACCTTCGATCCTCGAAAAATCCGGCTGAGATGATCCCATGTTTTAATCCCTCCAGAGCAAATGCCCTCGTTGATTGTTTGATAAGTTCGCGGCGGTGAACGATGAATAGCGATCGCATCCCTTTCCCCGCCGCCGTATGAAGCATGTGAGCCGTAAGAGCGGTTTTGCCACTTCCGGTAGGACTCTGTATAAGGATAGAGCGACACCCCTTTTGCATGAGCGCCCGCGTTTCGTCGATTATTTTGGATTGATAAGGCCTGAGTTGAATCACCACCCGCGAATCCTACAAATCACTTGTGCTAATGTCAACATTTTTGTATACATTCTCAAGGAGGTATTATGAAACGAAAGAAAATATTGCGATTATGCCAGATCAACTTCCGCCTTACCGTCGAACAAAGGGAAACTTTGAGACGGAAAGCGTGGGATAAAAACGTGTCCGTATCTAACATGGTACGAGAGAATTTAGAACGCCACGGCGTTATTCCCGTCAATGGGAAAAATAATGTTTGACATTATCTTTACAATTTTCTAGGATTTCACCCATGATCGAAACCATTCAACCCACTGATGAGAAGCATTGGCTGGAATTACGCAAGCAAGACGTGACTTCCACCGAAGCAGCGGCATTATTTGGCCTGTCTCCTTATATGACGCAGTTCGAGTTATGGCATCGCAAGCACGACAACATTGATGTCGAATTTGAAGTTAACGAGCGAATGCGCTGGGGTACGCGCTTACAGGACTCGATTGCAGCCGGCATTGCAGAAGATCAGGGCTGGAAAATCAGGCGCATGACGGAGTATATCCGCGATCCGGAATTGAAGGCCGGCGCGAGTTTTGATTTTTCTGCTTGCGCGCACAAAACGGACGGTCTTGGAACCGCTACCGAAGGAAAAGAAAATGACGATTTTCTACTCGAAATCAAAAACGTGGATTCCCTGGCTTTCCGTGATGGCTGGGTAGTGGATGGCGATAACGTAGAAGCACTCCCACATATTGAAATCCAAGTTCAACAACAGCTTTTTTTATCGCAGCGCCGGCTTGCATTTATTGGCGCACTTATAGGGGGGAACCGTGTCGTCATTATTAAACGAGAGCAAGATCCGATCGTCATTGCAGAGATTCGGAAAAAAATTGTGGAGTTCTGGGATTCGGTTAAAAGTGGTGCAGAGCCGACTCCAGACTTCCAACGCGACGCTGATTTCATTTCGCGGATTTATTCTTTTGCCGAACCGGGAAAAATCTTCAACGCCGACGAACGTGTTTCAAAACTGGCCTACGCCTACAAGCAAGTCTCAGACCAAGCCAAAGCCGCAAGCGAAAAAAAAGACGCGCTCAAGGCGGAAATACTGACGATTATCGGTGACGCGGAAAAAGTCCTGGGAGAAACATTCTCTATAACAGCCGGCCTTGTGGGTCCACAGCATATCGAATATGACCGCGAGGGATTCCGAAATTTCAGAATCAACTGGAAGAAGGTAAAGGCATGAGCGGAAAACATAATCACCGGCGCCGATCGAACGGAAATAAGAAGCGCCAGCCCAAACCCCCATTATACGAACGTATCAAGCAATCAACAGGAGATAAGGCACGTGGCAAGACACAAAGATAAAGATTGGGTGCTAGCGGAATCCATAGACGCTGCCGAAGAAGCGTCTCTGGCCGTCTTGATGGATATCAGGGATGAGCTCAAGAGCCTAAACAGGCTTTTGCAATGCCCCAATTTCAGCATGATCCCTAAGATTTTAAGAGGGATAAGACAAAATACAACAAAGAAAAGGAGAACCAAATGAAACGCATCTACCTAGTTGAAAACGCAGAATCAGAGGAACAATTTCTGGTAAAGGCGCAGACCCAGGCCCAGGCAATCCGGGGCGTGGTATCGGCACGATATAAAGCCGAAGTCGCCAGCCAGGAAAATCTAGTGGAACTGGTGCAGCGCGGAATGAAGATCGTGGAGGTCTAAATGCTTGGCAAATTCACAGCAGAAAATGATGTTGATGGTAATGGGATGCCGGCTGGTGGGATAGTCAGAGGGGTTGGGGTGGCGATAGATTGGCAAGATGGACCGCTCGGTCGCGGCGAGGATCGCAAGGAACCCAATGGCGCTTTCGTTGAGACTGTGATCGCGGCCGCAAAACAACGGATCGAATTCTATCAGACGGCAAACAATGGCAAGTTCGCTTGTCACTATAATAAATTGGCGATTCTCTTACTCGATTGTGCCCTGGATGTTCTCGGTTGGCGCACTGGGGAAAGAGAACTGCGTCAAGTGGAGGGAACACACAATGCCTGAAACGAAATCAAAAACAAAAATTACTCCCCAAGATGAAGTCTGCGCCTCTCTAGTCACGCGGGAGAACGACTTCAAGATGGCGTTGCCCACCCAGATCCCGAGCGCCAAGTTCATCCGGGTAGCACAGACGCTCATTCGCCAGTCTCCGGGTCTGGCAGATCCACAGAGGGTTGATCGTCAGTCGCTCTACGCGGCCATGCACAAGTGCGCGGCCGACGGCCTGATACCTGACGGACGGGAAGCCACGATCATTCCGTTCAAGGGCAAGGCTCAGTACATGCCGATGGTCGCCGGCATCTGCAAGAAGGCCAGGAACTCCGGGGAGATCAAGACGATCAACGCTCAGATCGTCTACAAGAACGACGCCTATGAGCATTGGATTGACGAGGCAGGGGAGCACTTCAAGCATATGCCGGCGCGCGGAGAGCGAGGGGAAGTTCTGTGCGTCTATGCCTTTGCCCAGACCAAGGACGAAGGCGTGTTTTTCGAAGAACTGAGCATGGCCGATATCGAAGCCATCCAGAAGATGTCCAGGGCAGAGGACGGTCCCTGGAAAGGACCGTTCAAGACCGAAATGATGCGGAAATCAGCGATCCGTCGCCTTCTCAAATACCGCGTCCCATCATCGACAGATGTGGATGAAATCATTCGAGCCGACGATCCAATCTATGAAAAGGATCCACCACCACCAGCGCGGCCGGCTGAGACAATCTCATCCAGATTGCGGGATGCCGTTGCAACCACCGCAGAGACTCCAGAAGCCAAGCCACAAGCCCAACCAGCCACCCAAGAAGGGCCTACAGAAGCCGAAGAAGCCCAAGAACTCGCTACAGCAGCGGGTGAGGAGTTACCGCTATGAAAATCGCCATAGTCGTTGCAGCACTCTTAGCCCTAATCGCCCCTGCTTCCCTTGCTTGTCAGCCCAACGAAATCGCCTACGAGGGGCTTTGCGCCGCCGATCCCCGGCCAGCGGTGGCGGAAGTCGAATCCGTGAAGCCCTCTGACGAGAAACCCCGGCGTGGCCGTCAGTCGGCCTGGGAAACCGGGGAAGTGAACGCCGAAGTCACGAAGACAAAATCTCAGCACATCGACGAGATGATTGAAAAGATAGCGAATGATGGGGTGCCGGCGAGGGTGAAGAAGTGACCTTCGCCGACGACGATTTGAAGCGGTTGAAAGAATGGGATGCATCTGCCATGAAGGCTGACGATGAAGAGGTTTGGGGTGAGTTTAAAGACGAGCTGTGTAAGAAATTCCCAGCTCTCCTCGCCCGGCTGGAAGCGGCGGAGTTCGCCTTAGATGGATTTGATGCTGATGAGCCAACAGTAGTTATTGACGCACGATTAAACCTCTGGCGCAAGGCGGCTGGCAAATGATTGACGAAGCTCTTAAAGCGATGCGTAAACCCTGTAAGGGATGTGGCAAGCCCGTCTTGTTTCTAAAAGAAAAGGGTGCCGCCAAATGGCAGATTCTTGATCCAGTGGCACCGACCTATATCGTTTTTAGACTTGGTTTAGCTGGCGAAATTCTATGCGATAGGACAACTGCCATGGTTTCACATTTTTCGACATGCTCAAAAGCCAATAACTTTAGCAAGGCGGCCACGAAATGACCCCGGAAGAGAGAGCGCAGCAGTTATACCGAAAAGCCAAATTTCTGAATGGTTTTAATCAAGGTTTTGGTGGCCCTTCTGATGATTCTATCGAGCGCAATTTCAAAGAATTTGAAGCGATGTTTAAATCCGCCTTGGAAGAGGCCAAGCGGGAAGCCTTCTTCGAAGCGGCGAAGATTGCGGAAGACACAAATTACAAACACAAACCTGAACTAATGTCGGGTGAAATTTGGCTGCGGGACACCATTGCCGAAAAGCTGAGAGCGAAGGCGGGAGAATGAGACGGAAGAAAAACATTCAGCACGTCAAATTCACTGTAAGCAAGCGATGTCATTTTGGAATCGAGATGTACCGAAAATTGCGAACAGGAAAGCACTACGGGCGAACTCAAACAAGTTCAAAAGGCAATCACGAAGTTTGGCTAACGGCAAATCAAAGCAACTGGGATTTCACAAACTCGTTCTTTCATGAAATGGTTCATCTGTTTTTGGGGATGTATGGATTTAGGGGCAGGCTCAACAAAGAAGCCGAGGAACAAGTCGCTCAATGGATTGGCTATCACTCGCGTTTATTTCTGTGCGATGTGTTGCCGATCCTTAGAAAACAGACACTTAAACAGCTTCGCCGCGAAGGAGATGGGGCATGACTCTCTGGGATCTTCGCCAAGCCATTGAGTCGCGCATTTCGGTCTCGGATTACTTAGCGGTCCTGGCGATCATCGGAATAATCGGCGTGTGGATCTTTTGGAAGGATCGATGACCCTCACCAAAGCAGAGAAAGCCCGAGTCGAGGACATCCGGATGCGCTTGCAGCGGCTCAGAGACGAGGGCCATGACGTGAGCACCTGGGAAGCCACGTTCTTCCTCAAGATTTTGGATAGGAATATGAAAAGGAGATCGAAATGAACCCAAGAAAGTGGTTGTTTGTGTTGCCGTATTACGTGGTTGTTTCGACGGGATTTGAAGGCAATGAAGATGCTTATCTCAAAACTCATGAGTATGAATCAGCGGAACCAAATGCGCGAACGGCCATCACGATGTACACGTGTCCTCCGGAGCTAAAATGCGCTGAATTCCTGAAAGACCTCGCGAACGCGCTGAATGACAGCCGGGAAAGGCGGGAGCAACTGAAATATGGATCGACGACAGGCACTCCTATGGACTCTATAACGATTGATGATTTTAAGCGGAAAATTCAAGCTAAATGATGGATAGATTTCCCCGCAACGGCTCTAGAAGAAAATCGAACATCACGCGCCGCTCTACGGGGATCAATTAGAAAGGTGGTTGGGATGAAATTCAAGATTGGCGATAAATGCTGGTATGCAAGAGCCGGGCAAGAGGAAATTAAAACCACTTGTCCTGATTGTGACGGGACTCGTCGAATCAGAATGATTCTGGCGAACGATGAGCAAATATCGATTGATTGCGGTGGTTGTGGGCTTGGTTATATGGGAGCTACAGGAACGATTACGGAATACAAATTCAAAGCCTTTGTCATTAACGCGGCAATCGATGGCATAGAGGAAACCAGAGAAAATACGAAATATCGAGTGAGTTCTTTTACAGGCGGGTATTATTCATTTGATGAGAAGGATGTATTCCTAACAGAAGAAGAAGCCGTAGAGCGATGCAAGCTATTGGTTAAAGAGGCTGAAGATGCTGAAAAAGAAAGACTTTTGCGAAAAGAAAAAGATACTAAGTCTTGGGCATGGAACGCCTCTTATCATCGCAGGTGTATCAAAGATGCTGAAAAGAATTTGTCCTACCACAAATCAAAATTAAGCGTAGCGTCTGCGAAAGCAAAAGAAACTGCTGTAGAGAAATAGCCCAGAAAGGCGGCGGGGATGAGTGATTTAACGGGAACAGAAGTTGGATTTGGGACTTACTCGAAAGACAATAGGCGGAGAATGATAAAGCTCCATCTCGAAAGGCAAGTGCTTCAAATCCTGACGGAAGTCGTCCATGAACAAATGCAGATTATTGACGAAGAAATAGCCGCCTCTAAATGAACGAGATGGATTTTGGGTGCTGGTTAAACTGGCTGGAATCGGGGTTCGTCGCCGACGGCAGGAGTGACTCTCTTGTCCAAGCCGCCGCAGGATTGACGGAAAGGCGGGCCACTCCAGCACCCTCTATTTTGGGGATGAGCGTAAAGGCGCATAGATGTCTTGGTGTTGCGGCAGCCAAAAGACGAATGGGTGAAATTCCCTACCATCCCCGCAATTTCGATGGGTGTGCGGCGTGGCGAGATGACACGCACGAAAACGGAGATCGGCCCATTACCGAGCGAAAGCGACTGGCGTGTTTCTCCGTAACTGTTCGCCAGTAGCCGGGGCAGGACTGGCCACACCCATCGAATGATTTTGAGACCAAATAGAGAAAAAAGGAGAACAAATGAACGCGATTAAAGACTGTCTCGTAGAAAACAAAGTTGATGAGAACGATAACCCTGCCGGTGGCTTTGTCCATGGGGTTGGCCTGAGTATCGAATGGCAAAACGGACCGCTCGGCCGCGGCGAGGATCGCAAGGAGCCCAATGGCGCTTTCGTTGAGACTGTGATTTCAGCAGCCCTGCAACGCATCGAGTTTTACCAGATAGTCAATGGCGGGAAATTCAAATGCCGTGAGAACGCTATCGCCATCACGAAGCTCGAAGAAGCCCTCTTGTGGCTTGATAAGCGCACAAGAGACCGTGAGGCTCGACAGGTTGAAGGCACTCACGTCGCCTAAAGGTTTGGCCCTGCGGCAGTGGCAGTAGAAAGCCGCGAACTATCGGTGGAAGGCGCCGAGCAACCGATCAGGGCCAACGCTATAGTAAAAGTCGTCGACGGAGGGAGTAATCTTGTCGTATGTCTGCACCATGGTTTAGACCAAAAAAAAAGAAACAAAAAAGACCACGCCGACCAAATTCCCACAAAGACTCAAAAGAGTTCAGGATATGGTGGAAAAAATATAAGAATCGGTACTGGCGTCCCGATAACAGGCTTCTCGGCGCTTTTGGAATCGTGGATCAGTGGGGTGTATCAAGTGAAATCGAAACCTAAAAAATATTCCTCTCTCCTTGGTCCACTGGAATTAAGAAAAGACTATAAACCACCTCGTCGAAAAAAGAAGCGGATTCTTTTCTCAAAATCACGCATCCGTAGGCGATGCGATATTCAAAGAGTATTAGATGAACGGTTTAAGGCTGATTAGATATATGAACCCTGAATCAGACTCAAGCGCGATGTTATCGACATGACAGGCGCTGCCGAAGCCAAAGGTTGTTCAGGCTCAACAGTCCCACCAAAAGCATAGGTCCCAGAAATACCGACCCCAGGCCTTCCGTTAGTGGTATCCAGTCGCCCAAAGACATTCAGATGTGCGCTTTTGTAATCCGCAAACACTGGAATCTCTCTCAGAATGTCGTGGCCGGCCGCGACATAGGGTTCGATCAGGTTCGCTGGACCAGTGGGCCATGCTCCATCAACGCCGAACTGAAGCGCCAGGATGTCGTGCGGCAACGTATAGACAGGCACCGAAGCGATGGCGACGGTCTTTTTATTGATCGCGTCATAGCCTAGACCTGTCTCAGTGGTGGCAAGGTTGAAGTTAAACGTTCCATACTCTGTCTGCCATACCAGAGGTTGTGCATGAGCCTGACTGGCTTCCATGACAATGGCGAACAGCGCCATGACAGCAACGATGATAACGAACAACGGGCTCCGAAGTTTCATTGATTGATCTCCTTTGGCGGGGTTGCCGCCGCGATTTCGTTTCTGATCTTCTCGCCTTTCAGGGCATTGAAGAATCCCACCCACCCGATGCTTGCCGCCGTGAATTCTGGCGTACTCGCCAGGTGCAGTAGATATCCCATGCCCTGCTGTGAGAAGTTGATGCAGATCGTTCCGGTCGCGACTAGTGCCGCACCGGCGGAAGCGATCATTTGTTTCTTACCGTCGAAGAAGTCCACGATCTTGCCTAACATACGAAGTACCCTCCATTCCTCAATCCAGCGGTGAACGATGTTCACGGCGTGGCGTGTCCTCTGGTCTTAGTGCGTCGATTTTCTCTCGAAACCGGCCTACTTTAATGATCTGCCTGATTCTGAGGCCCTGGCGCTCCTGGCGGTCCAGAACGGGCTGCAAGCGGTACTTGTCATAGCACCAGAACGACGCGACCTCGGCCATGACCAGGATAATAAGCACCCAGATCCGGATGTCCTTGATGTGCCGCCGGTCAAAGATAATGCGAAACACCTCTTCAAACATCGGGTTTATCCCTGCCGCGAATCACCTGAATATCGGTTTCAATAGCGTCGAGTCTCTTCATCACAGGTTCCAAGAACCAGTCACGCAGGGCCTTCCAGGTCCACGGAAACCCCGTCATACCGTCTCCACGAGATCGTAATGACCGTCTACCATGGTCAGGATCTGGCCGCAACGCTCAGAGGTTCTGTACGGGAATCCGAGCGAGAGGTGTATCCACTCAACTGCACCATTGGCATACCCCCGGTTTTGCTTCTCCCAGATCATCTGACCGAACCTGATCTTCCCCTCTTTGGACCGGGCCCGGAGTATGCGAAACGCCTCATCGACTGGCATACCCTTGGGAACGCCGTCTCCGGCCTCACACAATAGATGTTGGCTCCGCATCGAAGAGCCCACGGCGGCATTGAGCGCCGGGCACCGGTACCCGCTTGAAATCAGGATCGGCACATTGAGGAGCTGCCAGGCCGTCTCGAAGAGTTCTGCGACTTGGATTAGCTTGATGACCTGATCGGTTGTGACATGCCGGTTAGCTTCCAGGAGATCGGCATGATCGGTTCGGGTCAAATCGTAGAGCGTGTAGTGTTCGGTTAACTTCTGGTTTTCAATCATTCCTTGGTACCCCGTATAGGCTGTCCTAAGCTCCAGTCCGCGTCGGACTCTTGCGACCAGGAACAGGATGCGCTCGAGCATGTCAATCGAAATGCTCCGTCATACCACTTCTGGGCCTCACATTGACTCTTGATGTCCATAAGCAGACACCTCGGGCATAACTTATCAATCGGCCACTTCCGGTCACGGTCTGTGCTTGAACCAGGATCGGTTTTCATCTTCATGATCCTCCAAGCGTTTCATGCGCTTCTCCTGGCTCTCCTGAATCGCGACGATCTTTTCCAATATTCCGCTCTTGTCGGATTCCCAGGACTCTCTCAAGTTGATCCACTGGTGGATGCTCTTCAGATCGTCGTGAAGCATCTTGTTGTCCAGGGCGATGTACTTGATGGTCGCGATGTATCCCCCCACCGCCACGCAAGCCATGACAAGGCCAGTAAACACAGGCCACAGGGGTATCCAGCGCAGCACCCCGCTATCGGTGAGTCGCCGTCTGTGGTCGTCGTTCATTTAAATGACCCAGTTCCAAACATTGATTGTTGTCCAAAATTCACTGATGAAAAAGAAGCTGTAGATGCCTCGATCGAAAAAGCGGTTAAAACGCTTGCGGGTTGGCTAACGACAACCGGAGCCAGATGCCGGATCGAAAAATAAAGTTGATTATTTGTGACTGTTTTACTGAACGTGATAGAAGCTGGGGTCTGCTGGGCGCACCCTGGAATAAGAGTGCAAAGATCAAAATACTTTCCTGTAATGCCCTGCTGTGTCCAGGGGCCATCTCCGGCCAGCGTAGTCGTAGATGGACTGGAAGAAAAGACTGAGCCCTGGGAGTCAATGGCTTCCTGCCATGTGCCAGATGTGAAAGGGCTACCGCCACCAATGGCATAACGAAGCTGAATCCGATATGTTCCGTTCGGAACAAAGAACCGATAGTATTGATCGCCCGATCCACTGTTAACGTACTCGCAATGTTTATAGAGATCAGCATCTGTCACGCCTGACCAGGGATCTCCTGTGAAATCACAGTTCGCGCTGCCCTGAAATCGATAGAGAGAAGAGTAGTCAGAAAACCAAGTGTTACCATTTACATCTGGTCCGTAATCCGCGAACGTCACCGTACTAAGCCTTTCGCGGATTGCACTACTG
>Ga0075435_100000146_pt1 | contig 39892 bp, 32 predicted proteins | sample RhiMethybrSRZTD4_FD_75302 | JGI IMG/M metagenome (GOLD analysis project Ga0075435, IMG submission 75302) | Populus rhizosphere microbial communities from Tennessee, USA - Rhizosphere MetaG P. TD hybrid SRZTD4 | ecosystem: Host-associated > Plants > Roots > Rhizosphere > Soil | place: USA...
TCAGGACGACCGTCACGACGGCGCCCGGGCCGACGTTGACGTTGTAGCCGCTCTTCAGGATGCCGTTGCTCTTGATGTCGGGGCTGATGAAGCCCGCGTTGCTGTTCGCCGGCGGCTTCGACAAATCGTCGAGCGACTGCGCGTATCCACCGCTCGCGCAGCTGGACGAGTACGTCGACTGCGCGCTGTTGACGGCGCGCATGGAACCGATCGCCGACGCTTCGTTGCCCGACATACGGGCCCGGAGCAGGCCGGGAACCGCAATCGCGGCAATGATGCCGATGATCGCCACGACGATCAGCAGCTCGATGAGGGTGAAACCTTTGGAGTCGCGCATGTTCATTTCATCTCCTGAGAAAAACTGACTACGTAAGCTCGTCCGATGTTCGGTGGCCAGTCGGGGAGCAAGCACCCTGCCAGATGTATCTGCTTTGAGACGGACGCCGCAAGCCGTTGAAGGCCCAAGTCTTGTCCCCGGCACGGAACTTCCTTATGCAGGCGGCCACTGCGTCGTCTGACATTTGTTGTCAGATGCGCGCTGACAACGTTTGTCAGACGGGCGTCGAACCCGGGTCCGACCCCCGTCGCTCGACGCGTGCAGAGATGTCGGCTTGTGTGCACGGGCTCGCGCGCCGCGAATGACGCGCGCGGGACGCGGCTATACTGCGGCGCGATGCGGTTCCGCCTGTCGCTCGCGTTGGTGTTCGCATTGTCCGCCAGCGCCGGCGCGCAGGGCGACGCGTTGTCCCACCTGCGCTTCCTGCTCGGCGACTGGCGCGCGATCGACACGCCTGCGGGTGAGACCGGCACGTTCACGTTCAGGCTCGCCGTCCAGGATCACGTCATCGTCCGGACCAACGAAGCGAGCTACGCGGCGACGGCGGATCGCCCCGCGTCGCGCCACGACGATCTGCTGGTGATTTTCAGCGAGAACGGATCGCTCCAGGCGGACTACTTCGACAACGAGGGACATGTCATCAGATACGCCGTGCAGACGCCCGCGCCGAACGTCGCAACCTTCGTGAGCGAGCCGAGCGCGCGCGAGCCGCGATACCGGCTGACGTATCGCGGCGACGCGCACGGCGCGCTCGCCGGCTCGTTCGAGATCGCGCCGCCCGGATCCCCCGACGCGTTCACACCGTACCTCGCGTGGAAGGCGCGGCGGCGATAGCGCGCGCGGGCGGGATTTGACGTTCCCGCGCCGCCTGGTATATTTGCTCCGCTACGAAATGCCCTGGACGTGCCCCGCGTGCCGCCTTCCGATCAGCCACTCCGAGACCGAAGCGCTGCCGCGGCGCGGGATCACCTACCGCTGCCACGTGTGCCGGCTCGAGCTCGTGTTGAGGCCGCCCGACGGCCCGCTCGTGCTCGCGCCGCTCCGGCCGGGGGAAGCCGATCATGGGCACGAGACGCGCGCCGGCGCCCCCGCCGACCATCGCGCCCCGCCGAAGTCGCGCGCGAGCCGCCGCCGGCGCTGACGGACTACCGCGTCGCCGGCACCGCTTTGATCACCGTCTGCGCCTCGACCCACTCGCCGTTGATCCGGACGAGCCAGGTGCCGGTGCGCGCCTTGCCGTTCCACCCTTCGGGCCGGAACCCGATGTCGGTTCCGGAGATGACCGGCGCCGGGTCGCGCCGCGGCTGCGCCGAGGCGAACGCGCCGACGACGAGCAGCGAGGCGAGCCACAGCAGCACGAAGACGGCGCGGCTCTGGTGTGACATGGTGTCCTCCGTCGCTTCAGACGTCCGGGCGCGCCGCGCGGCCGGCCGCATCTAGTCGTCGCGATCGCGTCCGGCGTCCCGGATCGCGAACGACAGCACGGTGCTGACGATGCTGACGACGAGCGCGCCGAAGAACGCGGGCCAGAAGCCGCGGACGTGAAAGCCGAGCCCCAGCGCCTCGGAGAGCGAGCTCGTCAGCCACAGCATCAGCCCGTTGATGACGAGGGCGAAGATGCCGAGCGTGACGATGATGAGGGGGAAGGTGAGGATCTTGGCGAGGGGCCCGAGCGTCGCGTTCACGACGCCGAAGACGAGCGCGACGCCGAGAAACGGCAGCGTGCCGCCGGTATAGGCCACGCCCGGCACGAGGGCGGTCGCGACCCAGAGCGCCGCCGCGGTGACGAGCAGGCGGACGAGGAACGGCATTCCGGTATTATTCTCAGGCGCGCCCCGCGCACAACATGATTCGACCGACCGACGATCTGCGCATTCGCGACGTGCGCCCGCTCATCCCGCCGGCGATCCTCCTCGAGGAGATCCCGATCAGCGAGCGCGCCTCGAACGTCGTCGCCGACGCGCGCGCCTCGATTGCCGCGATCATCGCCGGCAACGATGCGCGGCTGCTCGTGGTCGCCGGCCCGTGCTCGATCCACGATACGCGCGCCGCGTTCGAGTACGCCGAGCGGCTGAAGCGGCTCGCCGATCGCCTCGCCGACGATCTCGTCGTCGTGATGCGCACCTACTTCGAGAAGCCGCGCACGGTCGTCGGCTGGAAGGGGCTCATCAACGATCCGGACCTGGACGAGAGCTTCCACATCAACAAGGGGCTGCGGCTCGCGCGCCAGCTGCTGCTCGACGTCAACGACCTCGGCTTGCCGACCGGATCGGAGTTCCTCGACACGCAGATCCCGCAGCACATCGCGGATCTCACCTCGTGGGTCGCGATCGGCGCGCGGACGGCCGAGAGCCAGGTGCACCGCGAGCTCGCCTCGGGCCTGTCGATGCCGGTCGGCTTCAAGAACAGCACCGACGGCAGCACGCAGATCGCCGTGGACGCCGTGATGACGGCGCGATCGCCGCACTGGTTTCCGTCGGTCACCAAGCAGGGCGTGTCGGCGATCTTCCAGACCTCGGGCAACGACTCGTGCCACGTGATCCTGCGCGGCGGCACGCGCACCGGCCCGAACTACGACGCCGATCACATCGCGCGCGTCGCCGCGCGGCTGGCGTCCAAGGGGCTGCGCGAGAGCGTGATGGTGGACTGCTCGCACGGGAACAGCCACAAGGATCACCTGCGGCAGCCCGACGTCGCCGCGTCGATCGCCGAGCAGATCGCGGCGGGCTCGCGGCAGATCTTCGGCGCGATGATCGAGAGCCATCTCGTCGAGGGACGCCAGGACTACGTGCCCGGCCAGCCGGCGGTCTACGGCCAGAGCATCACCGACGCGTGCCTCTCGATCGAGCAGACCGAACCGCTGCTCGAGACGCTCGCGCGCGCGCGGCGCGCGCGCGGCTGAGCCCGCGCGGCTTCCTTCACGCGCCGACCGACCAGGCGCTATACTGCCGGCTTCCGAACCTGGCCCGCGGCCACACGAAAGTGAGGCGACCGTGAAGAAGTGGATTGTCGTCATTCTTGCCGCTCTTACGCCGGCGACCTACGCGCAGCAGCCCTCGGTGCCCGAGATTCCGTTCGACTCCGTCCCGAATTTCTTCAAGCTGCCCGCCGACATGAACTTCGGCGAGGCGTCCGGCGTCGCGGTCAACTCGAAGGGCGAGGTCGCCGTCTACACGCGATCGAACAGCGCCGGCGGCCCCGCCTACGGCGCCACCGCGTCGCAGATCCTGCTGTTCGACAAGAACGGCAAGTTCCTCCGCGAGATCGGCAAGGGCGTGTACGCGTGGTCGTACGCGCACGCCATCCGCTACGACAGGGACGACAACCTGTGGGCGATCGACAAGGGCTCGGACATGATCATCCGCTTCAACCCCGAGGGGCGCGTGACGATGGTGTTCGGGCGCAAGAAGGAAGCGTCCGACAAGGCGGAGCCGTGGGAGCGCGTGACGCCGCCGCGGCCGCCGATTCCGGGGCAGTTCCGCCAGCCGACCGACGTCGCGTTCGATCCCGAGGGGAACATCTACATCAGCGACGGCTACATCAACTCGCGCGTCGCGAAGTTCACGAAGGACGGCGACTGGGTCGCGTCGCTCGGCGAACCGGGCGGCGGCAAGCTCGGGAACCTCAACACGCCGCACACGATCTCCTACGACGCGAAGGGCAACATCTACGTCGGCGATCGCGGCAACCGCCGCATCCAGGTGATCGACTCGAAGACGAACCAGTTCGTGCGCGAGATCAAGATCGACGCGCCGGTGCCCGCCGACGCGATGCCGTGGATGGGCGCCAAGCCCGACGTCGCGCGGCTCGTCGCCGCCGACGCGCCGCCCGGATCCGGCACGATGGCGCCCGGCGCGCCGTGGGCGATCTGCGTCACGCCGCCCAACGCGCAGGGGCAGCAGTTCCTCTTCAGCAGCGACGCCTTCCCCGGCCGCGTCTACAAGCTGTCGCTCGACGGCAAGGTGCTGGGCATGCTCGGCAAGTCTGGGCATCAGCTGAAGCAGTTCGGCTGGATTCACGAGATCGCGTGCCCGAGCGAGAACGAGATCTACGTCGCCGAGCTGCTCAACTGGCGCGTGCAGAAGCTGCAGTTGAAGGCGGCGGCGACGCGATCGACTGCCGCGCAGTAGCCCGGGCGGGTCGGGCAGGCAGGCCAGGCGGGCCTGGCGGGTCGGAGTAGGTCAGGTGGGTCAGGTGGGTCGCGTAGGTCACAGAGGACGCAGAGGAAGGCAAGGCTAACGGGAGGAATCATGAAACGACTCGTGATCGCGTTCGCCGCGCTCTTGGCGACAGCGCCCACGTTCGCGCAGCAGGCGGCGGAGATTCCGTTCGAGGGCAACGTCAACTTCCTGAAGCTGCCGGCGGACATGAACGTCGGCGAAGTGTCGGGCGTCGCCGTCAACTCGAAGGGCGACGTCGCGATCTTCACGCGCTCGAACAGCGCGAACGGCCCGGCCTACGGCGCCACGGCGTCGCAGGTGCTGCTGTTCGACAAGACGGGCAAGTTCATTCGCGAGATCGGCAAGGGCCTCTACGCGTGGTCGTACGCGCACGCGATCCGCTTCGACAAGGACGACAACCTCTGGGCGATCGACAAGGGCTCCGACATGATCGTCCGCATCAACCCTGAAGGGCACGTCACGATGGTGTTCGGGCGGAAGAAGGAAGCGTCAGACAACGCGGAGCCGTGGGAGCGCGTCACGCCGCCGCGGCCGCCGATCCCGGGGCAGTTCCGCCAGCCGACCGACGTCGCGTGGGACGCCGACGGGAACATCTACATCAGCGACGGCTACATCAACTCGCGCGTCGCGAAGTTCACGAAGGACGGCGACTGGGTCGCGTCGATCGGCGAGCCGGGCCGCGGGCCGAAGCTCGGCGAGCTGAACACGCCGCACACGATCGCGAACGACGCGAAGGGCAACATCTACGTCGGCGATCGCGGCAACCGGCGCATTCAGGTGATCGATCCGAAGACGAATCAGTTCGTGCGCGAGATCAAGATCGACGTGCCGGTTCCCGCCGACGCGCATCCGTGGATGGGCGCGCAGCCGACCGTCGAGCAGGGCGCCGCGCAGAGCGGCGCGCCGTGGGCGGTCTGCGTCACGCCGCCCAACGCGCAGGGGCAGCAATTCCTGTTCAGCAGCGACGCGTATCCGGGACGCGTCTACAAGCTGACGCTCGACGGCAAGGTGGTCGGCTGGCTCGGCAAGTCCGGACATCAGGCGAAGCAGTTCGGCTGGATTCACGAGATTGCGTGTCCGAACGAAAACGAGATCTACGTGGCGGAGCTGTTGAACTGGCGGCTGCAGAAAATCACGATGAAGCCGGCGGCAATGAAGAGCTCGACCGCCGGCCAGTAAGCCGAGCGGGCCGGGCGGGTCGGGCGGGCCGGGCGGGTCGGGCGGGCCGGGCGGGCCGGGCGGGCCGGGCGGGTCACAAAGGACACAAAGGGTGTTCGCGTCGCGCGCGTCCGACCTGCCAGACCTGCCTGGCCCGCCCGACCTGCCCGACCTACCAGAGTCCAACGCTCCCCGTCACCGACGCGATCAGCTTCTGCGGATCGTACCCGACGCCGTTCCTCATCACCGTCTCGACGCGGCGGATGTCGGCGATCGCGGCCGCGGGATTGCCCGCGACGATCACCAGGTCGGCCTGCTTGCCTTTCGCGATCGTGCCGATGCGCGCGTCTCGGCCGAGATACTTCGCGCCGTTCAGCGTCGCGATCGAGATCGCTTCGACCGGCGTGAAGCCCGCCTCGACGAGCAGCTCGATCTGCCGCTCGTCGGAAAACCCGGCGACGACGCCGCCGGCGCCCGTCGGGTCGGTGCCGGCGAGGAGGAGGCCGCCGGCGCGCGCGAACGCGCGCTCCATGCGCATCTCCTTCGGGAACAGCTTCGCGTAGAGCGACTGCGGATTCTGCTGCACGCGCTCGTACGCGCGATCGAACGCCTCGCGCAGCTGCGGCGCGAGGACGTCGAGGCCCGGCGGCTTGGGGCGGCCCGGCGTGAACGTCTCGAACACCGTCAGCGTCGACGTGAGCGCGACGTGCTTGTCGACGAGCTTCTTCACGAGCGCGGTGAACGCCGCGCCGTTCTCGTCGATGTCGGCGAGCGCCTGCTGCCCGCGCGCCTGGCCGGGACACACGTCCGGCTGCTTGTCGCTCACGAAATCGGTCGCCGGCAGGAACCCGTGCTCGAGGTTGTCGATGCCGAGATCGGCCGCCTCGCTGAAGGTGACCGAGCACAGATGCCCGGTCGTCTTCATCCCGCGGCGGTGGCCTTCGTCGATCGCCGCCTTCAGCACCACGCGCGACACCTGCATGTACGCCTTCAGGGAGGTCGCGCCCTGGTCGGCCCAGAAGCGGACGTGGCGCCGCGCCTCGTCGGTGTTCGTGATCGCGTGCATCTGCAGGAACGTGCTCGGGCCGTTGACGTACGGCGCGGTCGCGTCGATCGCGGGGCCCGCCATCTCGCCCGCCGCGATCCGGCGGCTGACGCTCACGTCCATGATCCCGTTCACGTTGCCCGCGGTCCTCATCGTCGTGACGCCGCCGGCGAGATAGAGGCGCGAGAAGCTGACGCCGAGCTGTCCGTACACGCCGGGCCCCGTCGTGTAATAGAGGTGCTCGTGCATCATCACGAGGCCGGGCACGACGCTCTTGCCCGTGAGATCGACGATCGCCGCGCCCGCCGGCGGCGCCACCGCGGCGGCGTCGCCAAGATCGGCGATCGTGCCGTCGCGGATGACGAGCGTCTGGTCGTCGCGCGGCGGCGCGCCCGTGCCGTCGATCACGCGCGCGTGCGCGAGCGCAATCACCGGCGCGTGAATCGAGATGAAATTCGCCGGCGCGTTCGGATTCGGCGCCTGCGCGAGCACGACGGCGATCGCTGTGACGATCAACCCTCCTACCATCCCGACCCGACCTGCCCGACCTGCCTGGCCCGCACGACCTGCGAGCCTCATGACACCACCTCCGCGGCAATCGCGCCCAAATCGTCCTTCCCGTGCCCGCCCGCGATCGCCCGGTCCATGCGCTCGGCGATCGACGGCAGCACCGCCATCGGCTGGCCGCCGGCCGCCTCGAGCATCAGCCGCATGTCCTTGCGCGCCATCGTCAGCTCGAAGGTCGCGCTGAAATCGCCGCGCGCCATCTTCTCGCCGCGCGCCTTGATGACGCCGCCGGGCTGAAACTTCGAGAAGACGGCGAGCGCGTCGGCGGGCGCGATGCCGAGGCCCTTCGCCATCGCGAAGACGTCGGCGACGCCGGCCGCGATGACGAACAGCATCGAGTTGCCGAAGATCTTGTACGCGGCGGCGCGATCCGGCTCCTCCCCGATGTACCAGACCTCGCCGGTCATTTTCTCGAGCGCCGGCTTCACCTCGTCGACGACCGCGCGCGGGCCGGACACGAGGATGATCCCGACGCCGTCGCGCGCCATCTGCGGCGACATGAAGACCGGCGCGTGCAGGAACTTCACGCCCGCGCCGTTCAGCCGCGGAATGCGCGCGGCTGCGCCGCGCGGCGACGTGGTCGAGTGATCGACGACGACGGCATCCTTTCCGAGCCGCGGGCGGATGTCGTCCACGATTCGATCGACGACGCCGTCGTCGGGCAGCGTCATATGCACGCGGTCGGCGCCGGCGACCGCGTCGCCGGGCGACGCGGCGACCTTCGCGCCGAGCGGCTCGAGCGCGCGCGCCTTCGCCTCCGTGCGATTCCACACCGTCACCGCGTCGCCGTTCCGCAGCATCCGCTCCACCATCCCGCTCCCGAGCAGGCCCGTACCGAGAAAGCCGACACTCGCCATCGCAGCGCCTCCGCATAAAATCTACTCCAGTGGTCGCGCAATCTTTCTTTGCGGCCTTCGCAATCTTTGCGTTCTTTGCGTCGCCGCCCGCGATCCTGCGGTGGGCCGGCGACCCGGAGGGCGGCGCGCCGTTCGTCGAAGCCGATCCGTCGCACCCCGATCGGCTCGTCGGCTTCGACGTCGAGATCGCGGAGCTCTTCGCGCGCGCGCTCGGGCGCACCACCGAGTTCGTCAACATCCGCTTCGAGTCGATCGATCAGAGCATCGTCCGCGGCGACGCCGAGGTCGGGATGAGCGGGATCGAGGACACGCCGGCGCGGCGCGCCTCGCTCGCCGTGTCCATGCCGTACTACGAGTTCCGCGAGGTGCTGAGCGTCCGCGAGGCCGACGCGCCGCGGTTTCACTCGCTCGCCGATCTCCGCGGCCGCCGCGTCGCCACGCTGGGCGGCACGATCGCGTACGAGATCCTGCTGCGCGCCCAGCAGGAGCACGGGCTGCAGCCGCTGTCGTACGAGGACGACGTGCACCCGTTCAGCGATCTGACGCTCGGCCGCGTCGACGCCGTGCTGCTCGACAACGTGCTCGCCGAGCGGCGCCTGCGGACGATGGGCGGCTTCACGATCCAGCCGCAGACGATTGCCATCGGACACTACGTCGCCGTCCTCTCGCCGCAGAACGCGCCGCTGCGCGACGCGTTCAACGAGACGCTGCGCGCCGCGATGCGCGACGGCACGCTCGAGCGGATCTTCCGGAAGTGGCGCGTGTGGAACGACGATCAGCCGAAGCTGTACGCGCGCGTCCTCGCCGGCGAGCCGGTGCCGCCGGTGATCGGGTTCGACACCTCGTCGAGCGCCGCGGGGATCTCCAGGTGGGAGGCGACGAAGCGGTATCTGCCGTCGCTGCTGCGCGCGTCGGTCGTGACGATCGTCCTCTCCTGCCTCTCGATGGGCCTCGCCGTCGTCGTCGGCGTGCTGATCGCGACGGGGCGCGTCTACGGCGCGCCGCCGGCGCAGGCGGCGCTCACCGCGTACGTCGAGCTGATTCGCGGGACGCCGATTCTGCTGCAGCTGTTCGTGCTGTATTACGGGCTCGCGGCGGCGATCCGTCTGCCGGCGTTCGCCGCGGCGCTCGTCGGCCTGGCGCTCAACTACGCGGCGTACGAGAGCGAGATCTACCGGTCGGCGCTCGAAGCGATTCCGCCGGGGCAGCTCGAGGCCGCGCGGACGCTCGGGCTCAGCGAGCGGCAGGTGCTGACGCTCGTCCGCGGGCCGCAGGCGTTCCGGCTCGCGCTCGCGCCGATGACGAACGACTTCGTCGCGATGCTCAAGGACTCCTCCCTCGTGTCGGTGCTGACCGTGCTCGAGCTCACCAAGCAGACGCAGATCTTCGCGACGAACCTCGGAAGCTGGGTGATCCCGGGTTCGCTGTGCGCGGCGCTCTACCTCGCGATGTCGCTGCCGCTCGCCGCGCTGGCGCGCTGGATGGAGCGGCGATGGAGAGCCGCGCCGCAGTGACGGGCATCGTCGAGATCAGCGGCCTCGCGCTGACGCGCGGGACGCGCGCGATCCTCACCGGCGTCGACCTGACGGTCGATCGCGGCGAGGCGGTCGCGCTGATGGGCCCGTCGGGATCCGGCAAGACGACGATCCTGCGCGTCGTCGCCGGGCTCGAGCGCTTTCAGGCCGGCACGGTCGTCGTCGACGGCGTTGCGCTTTTGGGCGGGCCGCCGATTCCGGCGACGACGCTGCGCGCGCTGCGCCGCAAGGTCGGGATGGTCTTCCAGTTCCACTGCCTCTTCGAGCATCTGTCGGCGCGCGCCAACGTCTGCCTCGCGCCGGTGCATGCGCACGGCGTGCCGCGCGAGGCGGCCGAGCGCCGCGCGCTCGAGCTGCTCAGCGCGTTCGGCGTCGATCACCGCGCGGAGGCGCTGCCGCGCCAGCTCTCGGGCGGCGAGGCGCAGCGCGTCGCGATCGCGCGCGCGCTGGCCGTGGATCCGCCGGTGCTGCTGCTCGACGAGCCGACCGCGTCGCTCGATCCGCAGCGCCGCGGCGAGCTCGGCGCGCTGCTCGAAGGGCTGCGCCGCCAGGGACGCACGCTCGTGATGGCCACGCACGACGAGGAGTTCGCGCGGAACTACGCGACGCGCGCCGTGACGTTGCGCGACGGCCGTATCGCGTGAGACCGTCGCGCGGCGCAATTAAGAATGTGGAATTTGGAATTAAGAATTCGTCTATCGCGGCGCGTTGCCGGCCACGATAACGCGCTCGTCGATGATGTCCCCGCAGAAGCGCCTCCAACCCCAGTCGCCGCTCGAATCGATGCACTGCCAGGGCACGCTGCGTGACATGACCTCGCGTTGCAATGACATCGTGAGAGGCCCTCGGAAGATCGTGTCCCCGGACACGATGGTGACATCCACGTCGTAGGTCGCGCCCCACTCGGCAGGCGCGGAATCGACAGTTGGAGGAATGCTCCGATGCGACGCCGCGGCATCGTTCCAGGAGTACGAATCGTCGGTCGTTACGGCGCCGTCCTCGGTCGCGTGCCAGGCGGTCTCGAAACCGCGGGAGAAGTACGTCACGTCGCCCGTCGCGCTGCCGTACTGAACGGTTGTAAGCCCTGGCCCGCCCGGAATGCCGCTGCTGCAGATCTGCAGCCATATGACCAGCGGACTGCCCGCCAGCTCCATGGCGCAGCCGCCGAACGATCCGGCGTAGCCGATTTCGTTCAGCACGATCGATCGAATCGGCGCTCCATCGGTCGACTCGATCACTGAGAACTGCGCGAGCGGGAAGCTCATCGGTTTGTGAACGACGGCCCAGTATCCGATGTACCGGTCGGTTTGATGCGTCAGGCGCTCCTCTTCGACATCGCGGCCGTAGACAGTTGATCCATCGCTGCGCGTCGACCAATCCTGATAGTGCGAACCGTAAGTGGTCTCGATCGAGATGGAGTCGACCGTGTACAAGTCGAATAGCTGCTCGGTGAAAATCCGGATCGACGCGGGCGCGCTGTTGTTCTCCAGGTCGTAGTCCAGCGGAGCGACGTCGGTCGCACGCACTTCCACGGACTTCGCGCCCGCGGTTGCGAACGTATGGGTGAACGCACAGCTCACCTGTCCGCCCGCGTCCACCCACAACCCCGCCGCGCGGTCGACTTCGACGCCGTCCACGAAGAGCCGGCAGCTGGCGCGAGCGCCGACGTCCTGATTGAGCTCGCGGACAACCGCGGTAATCGTGACGGGGACGCCGGTGAGCCCGGTCGCCGGCGCCGACACGTGCTGCACGGACACATCCGGCCGAAGCCTGACGCTTGGCGTCGTCGACACGACGTCGGTCCGCGTCCCATCGATTCCGGCAACGTTCGCCTGCACGCGCAATGGCTGCCCGCGAAGAAGACCGGTGTATGTGAAGGCGACGTAGCCGTCGACGCCCACGAGCGTCGGGTACTCCTTCACCATCTGGCGATGACCGAACGCGTCGGTCGTGGCGACCTGCACCCCTGTGATGCTGCCCGGCGCCGGCCGCGACGCGTCGTCGAAGTCGCCGGTCGTGAGCTCGATGTCGGTCTCGCCGCTCTTGCGCAACAACGCACGCGCCGTCAGCGCGGCGCTTCCTGCACGTCCTTTCGCGGAGCTCGGCTTGCTGACGCGATACGGCACCGTATTCGAAATCCGCTCGGGCGGATTCGCACGCACGTCGTCTACGCCAGCGCAGGCGAAAAGCACCGCCGCGGTGCATCCGAGTCGAAATGATGTGAAGTGAAAACGCGCCATGCCGATATCGACTCCTTCGACGAACAAATGCTGTTCGCCGCTGACGATAATTGTTGAATCGGGTAGTGCTTTGACTGCTGCCGCGTGCAGCTGAAGGGCGGCGAGAACGAGTAATGCGAGAAATGTGCCTGCGCCGCCGAAGGGAAGTAAGAATTCGTGACGACGAATTCTTACTTCTTAATTCCGCTAATTCTTAATTGCGTGATCGCGTCCGCCGCCGCGCGAGCGATCAGCTCGTACCCGCTCGCGTCGGTGTGCCAGTCATCGGCCTGCATGTAGACGCGGCCGAAGGTTTCGATCGGCAGGTACACCGGCGCGCCGCCGCGCGACGCGGGGACGACCAGCGTGCGGATGTGCGGCACGTCGAGGCCCTCCCACCGGCCGGCGGCGCCGCTGTTCGTGTAGACGTACGACACGCGCGTGCCGGGCGCGAACGTCGCCTCCAGGCTCCATACGCCGTCGCCCGCCCGCTCGTCTCCTCCCGCGCCATCGTCGCGCATCAAGACCGTGTTCGGCACGAGATCGCCGAGCTGACGATCGCTGCCGGCGATCGACAGCGCGCGCGGCACGGGAACGCGTCCGCGCGAGACGCGGAAGACGACGCGCGTCGGCGGCGATCCTTCCCCGGCCGCCGGCTCGTCGCGCGAAGCGGACGCGAGGCCGAGATCGCGCTCGACGCCGCGCTCGATCCCCGCGCGCGCGTCGGCGACGATCCGCAGGCTGTCCACGAGCGGCACCTGCGCGTCGGCGGCGATCGACTTCAGCAGCGGGCGGTACGGGCTCTCCTCCCACAGCTCGTTGTCGAGCAGGACGACCGCGGCGCCGCGCGCGCGGGCGAGACGGATCATCTCGCGGATGTTCGCCTCGTAGTCGGGCGGCGAGACGCGCGTCCACGGCTCGATCGTGCTGTAGTCCACGCGGCCCGATCCGCGGTCGTGCGCCTGCTCGCGCAGGAAGTCGCCCATCGACTTCGGGTGGAACCGCAGCGTCAGCGCGAAGTACTTCAGCAGCTTGTAGAACTCGAGATCGGCCGCCTGCTCGCGCAGGCGCGTGCGCAGCGACGGGGCGCCGCCGCCCACCATGTCGCGATCGCGATAGCCGGCGACCTCCGAATCGTTCATGCCGAAGCCGATCGCGATGACGTCCGGATCGAGCTCGAGCACCCGGCGCTCGAGCAGCCGCCGGCCCTGGAACGACGAGTAGCCGAGCACGCCGAAATTCAACACCTCGGCGCGCGCGCCCAGATCGGCGGCGAGGCGGCTGGGATAGGTCCGATCCTGATCGACGTTCATGCCGAAGGTCCACGAGTCGCCGACGCACGCCACGCGCAGCACGCCGGGCGCTTTCGCGCGCGCGAACTCGCCGGTGCGATAGCCCCGCGAGTTGAGCGCGATCGTCCACGTCGGGCTGTCGCGGAACTCGGACGGGATCGTCGGGAGGAAGCGCCGAAGGAGCGCCGTGCGCGCGGCGGCGTCCGGCGCCGGGCTGAAGATGTCCACGTAGGTGCGCCGCACGTTCGGCAGGTTCCGCCAGATCAACTCGTCGTCGGGGACGAGGATCATCAGACGATCGAGCCACGGCGGGATGGGACCGTAGTCGTCGCCCACCGAGTACGGCAGCGGCACGCGCCGCACGAACGCGGTGCGGATCGCGTAGGTCGCGCGCAGCCCGATCTCCGCCGCGGCGAAGAAGACGATCGTGGTGGCGACGCTCTTGAGGACCGCCGACAGGACACGCATGCAGATGGAGGATGTTACATGATGGGCCGGCCTGAAGGCCGTGCCGCACGCTACGACGCAGGCGCCGCGGCGCGCAGCGCGTCGAGGTCGCGGCGAAGCTCCTTCGCGCGGTGGCGGACTTTCCTGCTCGCGCTCTTCCCGGGATCGGCGTTGAAGAACGCCGTGATGTCGCGCTGCAGCGGCTTCGACAACGCGCTGAACTTCGTGTCGGCGAGCCGGCGCAGCAGCTCCGCGTAGGTCTCGTCGGCGAGCGCGTACTCGCCGAACGCGCGCGGCTTGCCGGTGTCGAAATCGGTGTTCGTCAGCCGCAGCTGCCCGCGGCGCACCTCGTCGAGCGCCGCCGCGTAGCGCGCGCGCGTGTCCTTGAAGCTGTCGGCGAAGAGATGCTCCGCTTCCGGCGTCGGCGTCTTGAACGAGAGCGGCTTGAGCGGCCCGATCTTCGGGAGCAGGCGATAGATGAAGGCGAGGAACCGCGCGAAGAAGCCGGGACGCTGGTAGTCGCCGCCGAACTCGCGCTCGAACTGCTGCCGCGAGTAGCTGTACACGAACGCGCTCTGCTGCACGCCCGGCATCAGCCGCTCGATCTCCGCGCGCTTGTCGCGCCACGCCACGCGCGTGAGCTCCGGAATCAGCTCGCTGACCGCGTGGCGGTAGCTCGAGATCGCCAGGTCCTCGTGCTTCAGGATCTCCTTCATCTCCAGATCGTAGGTCTCGCGGAACGCGCGCTCGAGCAGCGGCGTCGCCACCTTGAAGCCGATGAACTGATGGTACGACTCCGGCACATACGCGCCGGCCGCCGCCTGCACGATGTCGAACGAGAACTCGACGATCACGTGCGACGCCGGCGACTCGACGTAGGTGACCGCGCTGCCGTACTTCTGGCGCAGCTTCGGGAACATCAGCGCCACCGACTTGTTCACCGCCTCGGGATGGCCGACGTTGTCCGACGCGTAGTGCCCGAGCGCGCCGAGCGCGAACGCGTACTCGTCGACGTCGCGCGCGTCGCGGACGATCGTCTCGACGAAGTCGCCGGTGCGGACGTAGTGCAGCAGGTTGCTGAAGAACTTGCTGCCGAACGGGTAGTAGCCGAGATCCTGAATCACCGATCCGCCGTAGGCGTAGCCGCGCGCGTCGCGGATCTCCTCGCGCGTCGCGCGCGGAAAGCGCCGCTCGAGCAGCGGCCGGATCGCCGGCTCCCACAACGCATCGATGTTCGCCTCGTGCGCGAGCACCGAGTACGCCGACGCCGGCGCCGCCGAGAGCGCCGCGGCGACGATCGCGCCGGCCACAATCGACCTCCGCACGCTACCCTTTCCACCGCGCGGCGGTGCCGCGCACGTCGACGTGGACGAACGGCGGGTGCGCCGGGGTCGGCGGATAGAAGCCCATGCCGCCCTGCAGCGCGCGGTGCTCCGGCTTCTCGAGCAGCGTCTCGATCTTGTCGTAGAGAAACTTCGCGTCGGCCGTGTCGACCACGCCGTCGCGGTTCAGATCCGCCATCCGATCCTTGTGCTCCGGATCGACGTAGATGTCGGCCGCGCTCCCCCACTGATGCATGCTGTACTTCACGTCGCCGATCGCGTGGTTGTAGTACGGCGTGCGGTATGCGCTCATCACGTGGAGCGTGTCGGCGGCGAACCCCATCTCGTTCACGCGCTCGAGGATCATCTCCAGCTTCAGCGGCAGCCGCTCGTGGAGCACGACGTATTTCGGGTAGCGCTTCGTCGTGTCCTCCTTGCAGAGGAACTGCTTCAGCGTGAAGTGCGGCGAGACCTTCGTGTCCTCGATCGCTTTGGTGACCTCGATGAAGCCGCGCGGCGGAAGATAGAGCGGGTTGCCCTTGAGCGGCACCGACGGATACGCGCCGATGCGGTAGCCGTTCAGCATGCCGCTGCGCACGTTCGCCGCGGGCACCGGCACGAACGCGTGGACGGCAATCGCGTCGCGGCGCCCCGGGCCCGCGAACGTGATGAGGTACGCGCCGGGGCGCGGCGGCGCCGTCCATTTCCACTGGCGCGTCCCCTGCTGCACGAGCGTGCCGCTCGCCGTCGTCGCGCCGTAGTCACCGGGCGGCCCGTCGACCGCGTCGAAAATCACCGCGTCGCCCGGCATCGTGACGACCGCCGTGTCGCGATACGCCGACGTCTCGCCGTGGAACGTCACGGCGAACGACGCCGTCTTCGCGTCGAACCGCTCGACGGCGGCGCCGCGCGCGGAGACGAGGGCCGCCGCGGCGACCGTCGCGAGCACGCGCAGCCAGAGGCTCATCGCTGAGGTGGATCGCAACCCGAGCGTGAGCGTGCAAAGGGAGTGCCGGGGTTTATCGCGTCGACGATCCTTTCAGTTCCTGATACAGCTGGCCGACGAAGCGATCCGCGGTCATGGGCGTCGCGCCGGTCACCTGCGCGTCGAACGACGAGGTCGGCTTCGCGGCGATCACGTCCTCCTGCGTCTTGTTCTGCCGCACGAGCGCCGCGACCTTGTCGCGCACGCCGATCATCATCGCCTTGTGCGCCGCGACCGCGGCTTTGTCGACCGTCGCGCCGTGGCCCGGGATGATCTTCGTGTCCGGCTTGCCGGTGCGCGCGATGAGATCGAAGCCGGCGAGCATGCCGTTCATCGTGCCGCCGTTGGCGCGATCGATGTTCGGGTAGCCCGTCGAGCGATAGAAGTCGCCGGTCATGAGCACGTTCGCGGCCGGGAAGTAGACCATCGTGTCGCCGTCGGTGTGCGCGGCCGGCACGGGAATCAACTGCACGTCCTCGCCGTTCATGTGAATCGTCACCGGCGAGTCGTAGGTGATCACCGGCAGCGCGATCGGCGGCGCGGCGACGCCGGGTTGTCCGTTGGCCTGCGGGGCGGGCTTCGCGAGCCGCATGCGCAGGTTCTCGCGCGCGAGGATCGCGGCGCCGAGCTTGCCGATGTTCTCGTTGCCGCCGGTGTGATCGCCGTGCACGTGCGTGTTGATCAGAAAGCGGATGCGCCCGTCGGAGATCTGCTTGATGGCGGCGACGATCTTGTCGCCGAGCGGCGCGAACTGCGCGTCGACCATCAGCACGCCGTCGGGCCCGGCGAGCACGCCGATCGTGCCGCCCTGCCCCTCGAGCGTGTAGAAATTCGACGCCACCTTCGTCGTCTTGATCTGCACCTGGCTGAAGTCCGGCGGCTGCGCGCCGAGCCGCACGGCGCCGGCGACGAGCAGCGAACAGGCGAGAACGCGAACGATGTGCTTCATAAATCGAGCCTCCATAGATCAGCGGACACTGAACGCGAGCAGGACGTTGCCGCGGACGCCGCTCCCGAGCTCCGAATAGCCCGAGGCCACGAGCAGCATGCCGCCGGAGACGACGGGCCCCGCGGCGTTGATCGTGCCTCCTCGAGCGTCGATGCCGTTCACCGTGTCGAACGCGCGAGCCGTGTCGAACTGCCACAGCGCCTTGCCGTCACCGGTCGAGTAGGCGTAGACGACGCCGGCGCTCGACCCGAAGAACAGCACGCCTGGAATCACCGAGACGGGCGCCGCGCCGCCGTCGGCGGGCGACGCGCGCCACGCGAGCTCGCCGCTCTCGAGCCGCAGCGCGGCGACGCCGAGCGTCTCAGCCGCGCGCGTGATCGGAAAATACGCGAACCGATCGTCGGCGGCCGAGCCCCACATGATCGCGCCGCCGCCGGCGTCGAGCCCCAGGCCCACCTGTCGGCTCCACACGACCGCGCCGTCCCGGTCCGGATCGAGCGCCCACGCGTGGCCGTCCTTCTGGCCGATCACGATGAGCGATCGTCCGCCGGCGAGCGTTCGCAGCATCGGCGCGCTGCCGAAATCCATGTCCGGCCCCAGGTCGTCGGGACAGGTCTCCGACTTGTTGTCCTTCGGCACGAGCGGACGATAGCGCCCGGGGCAGTCGCGGACGTACGCGTCGTTCGCCATCACCTGCCGCGTCCACAGCCGCGTGCCGCTGTCGAGATCGAACGCGACGACGGCATCCGACGCCGGCGCCGCAGGCTCGGTGTAGGCGTTGCCGGTCGCGACGTAGACGACGCGTCGTTTCGCGTCGACCGACGGCGAGGACCACACGCCCGCGCCGGCTGGGCCCCACAACTGCGTCCCCTTCGACGTCTTCCGCAGCGGACTCGCTTTCTCGGCAATGGTGTACGACGTCCAGCGGCGTTTGCCGCTCTGCGCGTCGTACGACGCGACGCCGCCGCGGAACGAGCAGCATGGATAGCTCGGATTGCCGGCTCCGGATTCCTCGAGCGACGAGATCGGCACGTACAGCCGGCCGTCGGCGAGCGTCGGGGTGCCGGTGACGCGCGCGACCGGATGCGCGTCGACGCGATCGCTCCACACCTTCTCGCCGGTCTCGGCGTCGATCGCGTACACGTTCGCTTTCACGTCGCCGAAGTACGCGAGGTAGCGGTGCCGGCCGCTGCCCGCGCCGACGGTCACCGCCGTGCGCACGCCGGCGTTCGCGCGGAACGACCAGTGCACGCAGCCGGTCGCCGCCTCGAGCGCGTAGACGAAGCCGGTGTCCGCGCCGACGAACACGCGGCCGCCCACGATCGTCGGCTGTGCGTACGCCGAGTTGCCGTTCGGAAAACCGAACGCCCATTTCAGCGCCAGCTTCGGCACGTCGGCGGCGGCGAGGCGCGGCGCCCGCTGAAACCGCGAGTTGCCGCCGTCGGCGCCCCACCCGTTCCAGTCCTCGTCTGCGGACGGCGCAAACGCCGAGTGCGACGAGCAACGGTTCCGCATCCGTGACGCGTCGCCAGCGTCGACGGAGCCGAGCGGGCGTCCGCCGACGTACACGGAGACGACGCGCTTCTCGTAGTCCGAGAGGCCCTGCGCGTACCGCGCCATCGAGCCGGCGGTGATCGACGCCAGCACCTGCTCAGGCGTAAACCGGTTGAGCGCGTAGCGATCCGTCGCGCCGTCCCTGCCGGTGTCGTGGCAGCCGGCGCAGCGGCCGGTGAACGCGAAGATGCCGGCGTTGGTGTTCTGCGGGTGCGCGAGATCCTGCGTCGGCGCCGCGGCCGGCGGCTGCGGCAACGCGGCGCGGACGCCCGCGAGCACGACGAGCCCGGCGATCGCGATCCTCATTTGCCCGCGCCATTCGACGGCCGCGTCTTCGAATCCGCCGCAGCACCGCCCTTGAACACGATTCCGTCCTTCACGATGATCTCGACGTTCGACAGCGCGACGATGTCGAACAGCGGGTTGCCCTTCACGACAATCACGTCGGCGCGCTTGCCCGGCTCGATCGTGCCGAGCTCGCGGCCCTTGCCGATGATCTGCGCGTTCACGCGCGTGGCCGCGGCGATCGCACGCTGCGGCGTCATCCCCATGTCGACGTGCACCTTGATCTCGCGCCACAGCGCTTCACTGTGGAAGTTCATCGGCGTGCCGCTGTCGGTCCCCATCCCCATGACCGCGCCCGACTCGATGAACTGCTTCACGCCGCGCTCGCGATACAGCATCTCGCGATCGGTCCGCTGGAAGTAGCCGAGCGCGGGCCAGTTCTCGAGCGACCGCTGAATCTCGGCGAAGATCTCCGGCGGGAACAGCCGCTTCATCTCGGGATCCTGCAGCCGCTCGGGGAAGGCGGCCGTGTCGGGATACACCCACGCGCGGTGCGCGGCGGTGACGACGACCGGCCGGCCCGCGTTCGCGATGTCGCGAATCAGCTCGGGCGAGTAGGGCGGCGCCGTGCCGGCCGAGCCGACGTGCTGGAGCACGTCGACGCCCGCCTCGAGCGCGTGGCGCACGTCCGCTTCGGCGTAGACGTGCGCGTGCACGCGGATGCCGTGCCTGTGCGCGGCGTCGACGATCGCCTTGTAGTCCTCGAAGGTCAGCCCGGCGTGCGCCTTGATCTGATCGACGCCGGCGGCGGCGAGCTTCTCGGTCTGCGCCGCCGCTTCCTGCGGCGTCGTGATGTTCACGCCGCCGAAGCCGGCCTGCATCGCGCCGCCTGCGCCGCGCGAGATCCAGGGCCCGCTGACGAGCGCGCGCGTGCCGGCGATCTCGCCCTTGTTGATGCGGTCGCGAATCGCCAGGCTCGCCTGGAGCGGCGCGCCGAGATCGACCGTCGTGGTGACGCCGGCCATGAGCAGCTGCCGCGCGGCGGTCTCCATCACGCGCATCAGCATCGCGTCGCCGCCGTGCGCGGCGATCCAGGGGAACCACGTCTCGTAGTTGCCGTGGCCGAGCGCCACGAGGTGGCCGTGCGCTTCGATCAGGCCCGGCAGCATCGTGCGGCCGCTCGTGTCGACGAGCGTCGCGTCGGCCGGCACTTTCACCTCGGACGCCGGCCCCGCCTGCACGATCGTGTTGCCCTCGATCACGATCGCGGCGCGATGCACCGGCGGCACCTCGTAGCCGGTGAGGAGCATGCCGCCGACGAGCGCGAGGCGCTTCGGCGCCTGCGCGTCCGGCGCGCGCGCGCCGGCGGCAAGAACGATCAGCGTTGCGGCAGCATAGGCGACCCGCGAGCGCATCGTCGGTCCCATCACACGATCTCCGTCTATGCCACCTCGGTCGTGACACTCCGCGTCGGGAATCGATCGCCGACGAGCGCATCGTAAACCCATGCGCCGACGACGCCGCCGACGCAGGGCGCGACGATCGGCACCCACCACCAGTTGTTGCCCGCGCGGAACACCTCGCCGCCCCACCCGGCGACGAACGTGAAGAGCCGCGGCCCGAAATCGCGCGCCGGGTTGATCGCGTAGCCGGCGTTGAAGCCGAACGTCGCGCCGATGAGGACGACGAGCAGGCCGACGACGACCGGCGCGAGGCCCGCGGGCGCCGGCGAGTTGCGGCTGTCGGTGATCCCGAAGATGCACGCGACGAGCAGCGCCGTGCCGACGACCTGATCGACGAAGCCGCCGGGGAACGTGCTGAGGAACGGCTGCGGATAGGTGGCCCAGATGCCGGCCGTCCCCTGCGCGCCGAGCACCTGCCGCACGCCGCCGTCGAACGCCGCGAGCGCCTCGTGATAGGTGACGAAGACGACGGCGGACGCCGCGAACGCGCCGGCGATCTGGGCGGCGGCGTACGGCGCGACCTTGTTCCACGGAAAGGCGCGCCGCGCGGCGAGCGCCAGTGTCACCGCCGGGTTCAGGTGCGCGCCCGTCACCCCCGCCGACACATAACACCCCATCGCCACGGCGAGGCCCCACGCGACGTTGATCGAGAGGAACGTCCCCGCCGTGCTGCGGCTCAGCACTACCTGCGCGACGACGCCGACGCCGAAGACGATGAGGATGAACGTGCCGAAGAATTCGGCCAGCAGCTCTCGAAACACGCCTCGCGGCATCATCGACCTCCCGGGGTTAACCACAGAGACGCGGAGACACCGAGAAGAGAGCGACGAAGCGCCGGGACGGACACTCGCGCGTCGCACGTCGGCCGGCGGAGCCGGCCGACCAGCGGGCGCCGCCGCTCGCGGCGGCGTGCGACGCGCCCCGCGTCCGATCTCCGTGCCTCCGTGTCTCTGTGGTTCATTCGGGCGTCATTGTATAGTGAGCGCCCATGTCGTTCATCCTCGCGCTCGATCAGGGCACGACCAGCTCGCGCGCCATCGTGTTCGATCGCGACGGCGCGATCCGCGCGGTCGCGCAGAAGGAGTTCACGCAGATCTTCCCGCAGGCCGGCTGGGTCGAGCACGATCCGCAGGAGATCTGGGCGTCGCAGATCGGCGTCGCCGTGGAAGCGCTCGGGCGCGCGCACGCCGCGCCCCGCGACGTCGCCGCGATCGGCATCACGAACCAGCGCGAGACGACGATCGTCTGGGACCGCGAGACGGGCGAACCGATCCACAACGCGATCGTCTGGCAGGACCGGCGCACCGCCGATTTCTGCGAGCGGCTCAAAGCCGGCGGCGCCGCCGATCTGATTCAGTCGAAGACCGGCCTGCTCATCGACGCGTACTTCTCCGCGAGCAAGATCCGCTGGATCCTCGACCACGTGCCGGGCGCGCGCGCGCGCGCCGCCGCCGGCACGCTCGCGTTCGGCACCGTCGACACGTGGCTCGTCTGGAAGCTCACCGCGCACGAGCGCCACGTCACCGATGCGTCGAACGCGTCGCGCACGATGCTCTTCGACATTCACACGAAGCGCTGGGACGAGGAGCTGCTGCGGCTGTTCGACATTCCCGCGAGCCTGCTGCCGGACGTGCGCTCGTCGAGCGAGCTGTACGGACACGTCTCGCCATCGCTCGGCATCGACCGCGTCCCGATCGCCGGCATCGCCGGCGATCAGCAGGCGGCGCTCTTCGGCCAGATGTGCCTGAAGCCGGGGATGTCGAAGAACACCTACGGCACCGGCTGCTTCCTGCTGCAGAACATCGGCGCGACGCCGACGCGCTCGAAGCAGCAGCTCGTCACGACCGTCGCGTGGCAGCGCGGCGACACGACGGAGTACGCGCTCGAGGGGAGCGTCTTCATCGGCGGCGCCGTCGTGCAGTGGATTCGCGACGGGCTCGGCCTCGTGCGCACGGCGCCCGAGATCGAAGCGCTCGCGTCGAGCGTCGCCGACAACGGCGGCGTGTATCTGGTGCCGGCGTTCGCCGGCCTCGGCGCGCCGCACTGGGATCCCTACGCGCGCGGCACGATCGTCGGCATCACGCGCGGCACGACGTCCGCGCACATCGCGCGCGCCGCGCTCGAGAGCATCGCCTACCAGGTGGCGGATCTGCTCGACGCGATGGCCGCCGACTCGGGCATTGCGCTGCAGGAGCTGCGCGTGGACGGCGGCGCCGCCACCAACGACATGCTGATGCAGACGCAGGCCGATCTGCTCGGCGTGCCGGTCGTCAGGCCGGCCGTCACCGAGACGACCGCGCTCGGCGCGGCGTACCTCGCGGGGCTCGCCGTCGGCTACTGGCCGTCGGTGGACGCGATCAGCGGACAGTGGAAAGTGGATCGCCGGTTCGAGCCGGCGATGTCGCCTGCCGCCGCGCGCGCGCTGCGCGAACGATGGACGGCTGCGCTTGGACGCGCGAAAGCGTGGGCTATTTCTTCGGGAAGCGCCGGTGGCTGAAATCGGCCGCTTCGTCGCGCTGCTGGCCGCCGCTCACCAGCTCGGCATGGCCGCTGAGAATCAGCAGCGTCGCGAGCTGCGACGGCACCACGTAGATCTGCCCCACGTGATAGTGCTCGAGGCTGATGTCGTCCATCTCGCCCGACTTCGGCAGCGATATCAACCGAATACGCAATCGGAACTCAGGCGTACGGTTTTCATGCAACTTGTCCGGCAATTGAGCCCGCCATGTTAAGAAAAAGCAATAAGTCTGCCCTTTTTGCTGGGCTCGCCGCCCTCATTGCGCTGCTGCCGTCCGTTGGTCGAGTCCGCGCGCAAAGTGGCGAGACAAAACTGTTCGCGGAGATGAAATGGCGGCCAATCGGGCCGTTTCGCGGCGGACGCACGAAGGCGATCACCGGCGTGCGCGGCCAGCCCAACGTCTTCTACATGGGCGCCGTGAACGGCGGCGTCTGGAAGACGACCGATTTCGGACGCACGTGGACGCCGATCTTCGACGATCAGCCGACGGGCTCGATTGGATCGATTGCCGTCGCGCCCTCGGATCCGAATATTGTCTACGTCGGCAGCGGCGAAGGGCTGCCGCGGCCGGACTTGTCGGTCGGCGACGGAATCTACAAGTCCACCGACGCCGGCAGAACCTGGAGCCACCTCGGCCTGCGCGACGGCCAGCAGATTCCCTACATCATCGTCGACCCGCGGAATGCGGACCGGTTGTTCGTCGCCGTCCTGGGGCATCCGTACGGGCCGAACGAGGAGCGCGGCGTCTATCGATCGACCGACGGCGCACGCACGTTCCAGAAAGTGCTCTCGAAGGACGAGAACACCGGCGCCTCGGATCTCGAATTCGATCCGCGCGATCCCGACGTCGTCTACGCGTGTTTGTGGGAGCAGCGGCAGGGGCCGTGGGAGAACGGCGCGTGGGCGGGCACGAGCGGCGGCATCTTCAAGTCGATCGACGGCGGCGGCACCTGGCGTCAGCTGACCGACGGGCTGCCGTCGGGCGAGGGCGACGGCGTCGTGCAGGCCGACGTCGCCGTGGCGCCGAGCGATCCGAACCGCATCTACGCAACCGTCGCGAACCCGCGCGGCGTCGGCATCTATCGCTCCGACGATGCGGGCGAGCACTGGACGCGCATCACGACCGATGCGCGGCCGGCGGGGCGCATCGGCGGCGGCGATCTGCCGGTGCCGGTCGTCGATCCGAAGAACCCGGACGTCGTGATCATCGCGAGCACCGTGAGCTATCGCTCGCGCGACGGCGGCCGGACGTGGACGGCGCTGCGCGGCGCGCCGGGCGGCGACGACTACCAGCGCCCGTGGATCGATCCCGACAACCCGCAGATCATCGCGATGGCGAGCGATCAGGGGGCGATCGTCAGCGTCAACGGCGGCGAGACCTGGAGCTCCTGGTACAACCAGCCGACGTCGCAGATGTATCACGTGAACGCGGACAACGCCTTTCCGTATCGCGTCTGCGGCGGGCAGCAGGAGAGCGGATCGGCGTGCGTCGCGAGCCGCGGCAACGACGGCATGATCACGTTTCGCGAATGGCATCCCGTGGGCGTCGAAGAGTACGGCTACGCGGTGCCCGATCCGCTGAACGCGAACATCATCTACGGCGGCAAAGTGACGCGCTACGATCGCCGGATCGCGCAGGTGCAGAACGTCGCGCCCACGCCGGTGCGCCCCGCCGACTTCCGCACGCTGCGCACGGCGCCGGTCGTCTTCTCGCAGGCCGATCCGCACGTGATGTACTTCGCGTCGAACACGCTGTGGAAGACGTCGAGCGGCGGCCGCAGCTGGCAGCAGATCAGCCCGGATCTGACGCGCACGACGTGGGAGCCGCCGGCGACGATCGGCAAGTTCCGCGGCGCGGAGACGGCGAAGCCGACCGAGCGCGGCGTCATCTACACCGTTGCGCCGTCGCCGCTCGACATCAATCGCATCTGGGTCGGCACCGACGACGGGTTGATACAGACGACGGCCGACGGCGGCGCGACGTGGCGCGACGTCACGCCGCGCGAGATGCAGCCGTGGATGAAGGTGTCGGTGATGGACGCCGGCCACTTCGACGCGCAGACGGCGTACGCCGCGATCAACACGCTGCGGCTCGACGACATGCGTCCGCACGTCTACCGCACGCACGACGGCGGCGCGACGTGGACGCAGATCGCGAACGGACTGCCCGACGGTGCGCCGGTCGATGCGGTTCGAGAGGATCCGATTCGCAAGGGGCTGCTCTTCGCCGGCACCGAGCGCGCCGTCTACGTGTCGTTCGACGACGGAGACCACTGGGAGTCGCTGCGGCTGAACATGCCGGCGACCTCGGTGCGCGACGTCATCGTGCACGGCGACGATCTGATCGCCGGCACGCACGGCAGGGGTATCTGGATCCTCGACGACATAACGCCGCTCCGTCAAATCGCTCGAGACAGTCGCCAGTCGGCAGTACTCTTCAAGCCACAGGTCGCCTACCGCGTGCGGCAGAACACGAACACCGATACGCCGATTCCGCCGGACGAAGCGGCGGGCGTCAATCCGCCCGACGGCGCGATCGTCGACTACATGCTCGCGGCGGATGCCGGCGGACGCGTGACGCTCGAGATCCTGGACGCCGCGGGCAGGCTCGTGCGCCGCTACGCGAGCGACGACCCGATCGAGCGCGTCGATCCGGCCACCGCCCCGGTCCCCGTCTACTGGTATCGTCCGCCGCAGACGCTCTCGGCGGCGGCCGGCATGCACCGCTTCCTGTGGGATCTGCATTACCAGCCGCTCGGCGGCGCCGGCGGCCGCGGCGGGCTGCCGATCGCCGCCGTGCCGCACGACACGCCGCCGGCGCCGACGTCGCCGTGGGCCGCGCCCGGGCGGTACACCGTGAAGCTGACGGTCGACGGCCGGAGCTCCACGCAGCCGCTGGACGTGAAGATGGATCCGCGCGTGACGACGCCGCCCTTCGGCCTCGCGCAGCAGTTCACGCTGTCGAAGCAGCTGTACGACGGCATCCTCGCGGCGCAAAAGGCGCAGCAGGAAATCGGGCTGTTCCGTCAGCAGAGCGCCAGCCTCTCAGGCGAACGGTCCGACAAAAGGCGGGCGCTGCTCGAGCAACTCGACGCGCTCGTCGGCCAACCCGCGGCCGGCGTTGGCGGGGGCCGCGGCGGCGCACCTGAACGACCGGAGACGTTGTCGAGCATTCTCGCAACGATGAATCAGCTGATGAACCTGCTCCAGGGCGCGGACGTGACGCCGACGACGCAACTCGTCGCGGCAGTTGGCGAGCGGCGCGCCGCGATGACCAAGCTGCTCGCAAAATGGGCCGCATTGAAGGCGGAGGTGCACTGATGCGAAAGCTCGCTCTGCTCTCGTGCCTCGTCGCGCTGACGATCTCCACGTTCGCACAGCAACAGCCCGCGCGGCGCCCCGCGGCGTTCGCGCCCGAGGGCATCACGCCGATCAGCCTCGGCCTCGCGGGGTACGCGAAGGTGCTCTGCTCCGCCGTGTTCGTGTCGGAGCGCGATCCGGCGGAAGCCTTCAGGAACAGCGGCTACTTCCTGTTCCCCGACGAGTACCGGAAGGACGTCACGTACGCCGTCGATCGCGCGCAGAAGCTCGTGCGCATGACGCACGGACAGGTCACGAGGACGGCGAAGTTCTACGGCGACCAGGGCTGCGTCATCCATCCCGAGCAGCATGACGGGATTTATTTCATGCCCGTGCCGGTGAAGACGCGGCTGCCCGACGCGGCGTCGCAGCCGTGGCCGATGGGCGACGCGCCGGCGAAAGAGGCGGCCGACACCGGCATCGATCGCGCGCGCGTCGAGAAGGCGCTCGATCTCGCGTTCGCCGATCCCGCGGCGCTCACCGCGGCCGTCGTCATCGTGCACAAAGGGCGGATCGTCGGCGAACGCTATATGCCGGGGATCACGAAGGACACGCAGCTCGAGAGCTGGTCGATGGGCAAGAGCCTGACGGCGACGCTCTTCGCGCTGCTCGTGAAGGACGGCCTCTACAAAATCGACGATCCGGTGCCGGCGCCCGACTGGCGCAAGCCGGGCGATCCGCGCGGCGCGATCCGGATCGCCGACCTGCTGCACATGAGCAGCGGCCTGCGCTTCATCGCCGGGCAGGATCCGGATTACTCGGTCGACAAAGGGTATCCGGATCACACGCTGATCTACACCGGCGCGATCGACGCGTTCACGCATTCGCTGACGCGGCCGCAGCAATTCCCGCCGAACACCGAAGGCCGCTATCGGAACTCGGATCCGCTGATCGTCGGCTGGCTCGTGAAGCAGGCGGCCGCCAGGCGCGGCGAGGAGTACCTCACGTGGCCGCAGCGTGCGCTGTTCGATCGCATCGGCATCCGCCGGCAGGTCCTCGAAACGGATCCGTATGGCAACTTCCTGCTCACCGGCTACGACTACGGGACGGCGCGCAACTGGGCGCGCATCGGGCAGCTGTACGTGCAGGACGGCGTGTGGCAGGGGCAGCGCCTGCTGCCCGAAGGATGGACGACGTTCGTCAGCACGCCGGCGCCGGCGTGGAAGCAGCCGGTGTACGGCGGGCTGTTCTGGGTGAACGGCGACGGCGCGTGGCCGATTCCGAAGTCGGCGTACTTCGCCAACGGCGCCGGCGGCCAGCGCACGATCATCATCCCGACGCACGATCTCGTCGTCGTCCGCATGGGACATTACCGTGGGGACCGCGCCGGCATGGACGCGCTGAAACGGGCGCTGGCAGAGCTGATGCCGGGCGTGCCCGAGAGTGGCAAGGCAGGAACGCAGGAAGGCAGGAAGGCAGGAATTCAAGGCGGGAAGGATGGAAGGCGGGAATGACGAAGGCTGGAAGGTGGAAGGCTGAAAGGTGAAGGCTAAAAGGTCGAAGGCTGAAGGGTGAAGGCTAGAAGGTCGAAGGCTGAAGGGTGAAGGCTAGAAGGTCGAAGGCTGAAGGTGAAGGCTGAAAGGTAGGCTCCCCGGCGATGTGGATCTGGATCGCGCTTGGAGCCGGGGTGCTGGCGCTCGCGCATACGGCGCCGGCGCCGTTCTTGTTCGACGCGATCGCCGGCGGGCGCGCGGTGTGGCACATGCCGAAGCGGTCGCCGCCGACGGTCTACCTGACGTTCGACGACGGGCCGAATCCGACGACGACGCCGGATCTGCTGGACGTGCTGGCGCGCGAGCGGGTGCGCGCGACCTTTTTTCTGATCGATCGCCACATCACCGATCGCACGGCGCCGATCGTGCGCCGCATGTTCGACGAAGGGCACGCCGTCGCGCTTCACTCGCATACGCGCGCCGACATGCTGTTGAGCGTCGACGGCTTCGCGCGGAAACTGCGGCGCGCGGCCGACCGCGTGGAGCAGGTCTCCGGCCGCGCGCCGTGCCGCGCGTTTCGGCCGCATGCCGGCTGGCGCACGTGGCAGATGTACGCCGCGCTGAAGCGGATGGACTACCGGCTCGTCGGCTGGAGCTGGATGTTGTGGGACTGGAACTGGCTGCGCGAGCGGACGGCCGATTCGGTCGTCCACCGCGTCGGCCCGCGCGCAGCCGACGGCGACATCATCGTGCTGCACGACGGCGACGAAGCAGCGCCGTTCAAGGACCAGCGCCACACGGTAGACGCCGTCGCACGCCTCATTCCGGATCTCCGCAGCAAGGGATTGGAGTTTGGAATGATCTGTGATCCACAAGGCAGGGAGGCAGGAAGGCAGGAGGTCAGGAATTCAAGGCAGAAGGACGGAAGGCAGGAATGACGAACGCTGGCGCCCTCCTGCCTTGTCCGTCGCCCATCAGGAGCTTCGTTCGGCCTTCAGATCGATCCCGAGCTGCGCACACTTCTTGTACAGGTGACTGCGCTCGAGGCCGAGCGCGCGCGCCGTCTCGGCCACGCGGTGCCCGTGCGCCGCGAGCTCGCCGAGCACCACTTCGCGCTCGAACGCCTCCACCCGGCTCGCGAGCGTTCCCGTCCCGGCGGTTGCCGCCGGCGCTCTCGCGTGGCGGGCGGTCAGCACGGCGTGCACGCTGTCGGCGCCGACGGTGCCGTCGGTGAGGAGCAGCAGCCGCTCGACGACGTTGCGCAGCTCGCGCACGTTGCCGGGCCAGCCGTAGCGCGCGAGCTCGTCGAGCGCCGCCCGGTCGAAGCCGCGCGGCTTCCACCCGTTCTGCTCCGCGACGATCGCCGCGAAATGCTCCGCGAGCGGCGCGATGTCGCCGCGGCGATCGCGCAGCGGCGGCAGCGCGATCGGGAAGACGAACACGCGATGGTAGAGATCCTCGCGGAAGGCGCCCTTCTGCACGAGCGCGTCGAGGTCGCGGTGCGTGGCGACGATGACGCGCGTGTCGACGACGACCGGCCGCTCGCCGCCGATGCGCTCGAGCTCCCCCTCCTGCAGCAGGCGCAGCAGCTTCGCCTGCATCGCCGCCGGCATGTCGCCAATCTCGTCGAGGAACAGCGTGCCGCCGTGCGCCTGCTCGAACTTCCCGAGGTGGCGCGACGCGGCGCCGGTGAAGGCGCCCTTCTCGTGGCCGAACAGCTCCGATTCGATCAGCTCCGAGGGGACCGCGGCGCAGTTGACGCTGACGAACGGCCGCTCGCGCCGCGCGCTGCGATCGTGAATCGCGCGGGCGACGAGCTCCTTGCCCGTGCCGGTCTCGCCGAGGATGCAGACGCGCGACTCGGTCGGCGCGACGCGATCGACCTGCGCCATGACGCGCTGCATCGCGTCGCTCGTCCACACCAGCTCGTGGCGCCCCACGCGGCGGCGCAGCTGCCGGTTCTCTTCCTCGAGCCGCGCGAGCCGCAGCGTGTTCTCGACGGTCAGGAGCAGCTTGTCGGACGAGATCGGCTTCTCGAGAAAATCGGACGCGCCGAGCCGCGTCGCGCGGACCGCCATGTCGACCGTCGCCTGCCCCGAGATCATGATGATCGGCGTCGTCACGCCGAGCTCGCGCAGCTCGGCGAGCATGGCCAGGCCGTCCTTCCCCGGCATCACGACGTCGGAGAAGACGATGTCGAAGCGCTCCTGCTGCAGGAGCGCGATCGCGCGCGCTGCGTGATCGCAGACGACCGCGTCGTAGCCCGCGAGCCGGAACGCGCGCGCGAGCGACGCGAGGGTCGACTGATCGTCGTCCACGATGAGCACGCGCGTCATGCCGAGGCGCCCTTCACTCCGTCAGCCTTCATTGCGTCGGCCTGCGCGCGCGGCAGCTCGAGGTGAAACGTCGAGCCGCGGCCCGGCGCGCTGTCCACCCAGACGCGTCCGGCATGATCGGCGACGACCGACTGCACGATGGCGAGGCCGAGGCCGGTGCCGTGCTGCTTGGTCGTGTAGTACGGCGTGAACAGCCGCTCGCGCTCCTCGTCGGTGAGGCCTTCGCCGGTGTCGCCGACGTCGATGCGCACGCTCGCGGCGGTGCCGAGCGTTCGGATCGCCAGCTCGCCGCCCTTCGGCATCGCGTCGACGGCGTTGAGCACGAGATTCTGCAGCACGCGCCCGAGCTGCTCGCCGTCGGCGCGCACGATGCCGCACGCCGGATCGAGATCGAGCGCGACGCGGATCGGCGGGCGGCCGGGCGCCTCGATCTGCGCGCGCACGAGCTGCAGCGTGCGCTCGACGATCTCGTTCGGCGACGCGTCCTCGAGCACCGGCGCCGGCATCTTCGCGAAATCGCCGAAGCGTCCGACGACGACGTTGAGGTTCCTGAAGCCGATGTCGAGCGTCGCGAGGCTCTCGTCGAGCACCTCCTCGAACTCTTTCGGCGGCAGCGCGCGCGCGCGCCGCAGGTTGTCGAGCGTGATCCGCAGCGGGAAGAGCGGGTTCTTCAGCTCGTGGGCGAGCCGCCGCGCGAGCTCGCGCCAGGCGGCGACGCGCTCGGCCTGGACGAGGCGATCGCGCTGATCCACGAGCTGCACCGCCATCGTGTCGAACGCGCGCGCGAGCGCGTCGATCTCGCGCGCGGCGCGTACGCCGCCGACGCGCACGTCCCAGTCGCCGCCGGCGATCCGATCCGCCGCTTCAGCGACCTGCTCGACCGGCCGCGTCACCTGCGTCGCGGCGGCGTAGCTGAGCGCGGCGCCGACGATCACGCCGAGCGCGCCGAACCCGAACCCGCTCCAGCGAATCCGCGACAGCAGCGCGGCGAGCTCGCGGCCCGAGCTGGCGACGAGCAGCAGGCCGAGCACGTCGCCGCCCGGGCCAGCCAGGGGAATCCCGTCCACCGTCTCCGGGCCATCGGGCCATTCGATCGTGTCGGCGCTCTCGCGCCCCGTCTCCCGCACGCGGGCGATCAGCGGCTCGAGCTGCGCCGCCGGCGGCGCCTGGCCCGACGCGTCGACGAGCTGCTGCCGCGAGACCTCCGGCTCCACGTTTCGGTACAGGAGCGCGCGCATGCCGTCAGGCAGCGTGAGCGTTCGCAGGAACTGCTGATCGAGGCGGCGGCCGGCGCCGACATACAGCGTTCGCGATCCCGATGCCACCTGGCGGACGGCGACGAGGCCGATCGCCGTCTCGCGCGGCAGCTCGATCGCCTGGAGAAATGCCGGCGACCCAGCGCGTGCGGGCGCCGCCCATCGGAGACGATAGCCGAAGCGCGCCGGCCACTCCGCCGACGAAATGATCGAGCCGTCGGCCGCGACCAGATCCACGAAATCGAGGCCCTGCGCCGCCGCGATCGACGCCGCTTCGCCCGCAAACGGCGCGTAGTCGGATCGCCGGCCGATCTCGAACGCGGTTCGCTGCAGCGCGTCGCTCGCCGCGAGCCGTTCGATCCGGCGCGCGACGTCCTCGCCCTGCAGCGCGAACTCCCGCCGGAACTGCGCGACGAGCGCGCGGGTGCGCTCTCGATCGAGCGCCTCGAACGACCGGCGCGCCGCCGCCGAGATCGTCACCGTGACGAGCGCAACCGACACCGCGACGACGAGGCCGACGACCGCGAAGAGGCGCGCGCGAAGCGTCATGGCCTGCCGCCCAGCAGCCACACGTTCGCGAGATCCCATCCGCCGAGCGGACGCGCAACCGGCGCCGCGGCCCCGACACGCTCGCCGACGCCGTACAGCTGCGGCACGTGGACGATCGGCACGACGACGACCCGCTCGACGAGCGCCTGCTCCGCGCGGTACGTCGCGTCGAGTGCGGCGCCCGGTGGCGGCGCGGCCGCCGGTTCACCTCGCGCCGACAGTCGTTCGGCGATGGACGCGAGCGCCCGGTCCGCCGTCGTCGCCGGCGCGGCGACGCGGACGAGCCGCGCGTCGGGCCGCGGCGCGAGGCCCACCGGCGCCTGCACCTTGACGGTGAAGCCGGCCTCGCGCGCGTCCACCGCGAGCCGCTCGGCGATCGCCTGCGTCACGAGATCGGCGGGATCGACGCGGATCGTCACCGTCCGCTGATCGAGCGGCAGGGCGCCGACCGCCGTCGGCGACATCGCCGGCGCATCGTTGAGCGCGATCGCGCGCGCGTAGCCCGAGAGCCACGGCGGCAGCGCCGAGCGCGCCGGCGCGGCCTGCCCCTGGAGCACGACCGAGCAGATCGCGTCGCGATGGATCGTCGCCGCCAGCGTGCGGCGCCACGCGAGCGCTGCGTCCGTCGCGCGGTGCGGCTCGAACACCAGCGCGACCAGCTCGAGCGGCCGCGAGGCCTCGACCCGCAGGCCGCGGCGCATCAGCCGGCGCGCGTCGATCGCCCGCACGCCGACGACGTCGGCGCGTCCGCCTTCGAGATCAACGAGCTGCGCCTCGGGCCGGCGCGCCGACTCGATCTGCACGCCATCGACGAACGGCCGCGCGCGCCAGTACGAGTCGTGCGCCTTCAGCAGGATGCGCGACGGATCGACGTGCTCGATTCGGAACGGCCCGCTGCCGACGAGCGCGCCGCCGGCGCCCCGCACGACGATCGCGTGGCGAGCGTCGGCGATCGCCCACGGCAAGTCCGGGATCGGTTCGCCGGTGTCGATGGCGACCGCATCGCCTTCCGCCGCCGCCTTCCACGCCGGCTCGATCGCGCGGATCGACGCCGCCACCTGCCACGGCTGCAGCGTCGAGCCGTCGTGCAGGACGACGCCGCCGCGGACTCGAAATCGCCAGCGGCCGCCGCGCGCCTCGATCTGCCACGACGTCGCCAGAAGCGGCCGCAGTCCGTCGGCCTCGATCGAGGTCAGCGGCTCGAACACGAGCGGCGACACGCGCGCGCGCGCCGCATCCTGCGCGTCGTTGGCCGCGGCCGCCGCCGGATCGAGCGTGGCGAGCGTCGCCTCGACCTCGACGCGCAGCGTGCCGCCGTACTGCGGCCGCGCCGCCGAGAGGACGGCGTCCGCCGCCGCGAGGCTAGCGAGCGCAAGACAGAGAGACGTGAAAGGCTTCATACCGTCCGGCGTTGACATCGTGGACGATGGCCGTCGCTGCGCCGCCGGCCGGCGCGCTCCACAACGCCGTCAGCGTGCCGGGAAGTGTCGAAGACGAAGGCAGCGCGACCAGACGCGCGCCGACGACGCGGAACAGCCGGAGCGCGTCGGCGTTCGGCTCGCCCGCGCGCGCGTCGGCGACCACGTACGGCGCATCGCCGGCGCAGCTGTCGGGAAATCCCGCCACGTGGTCGGCGGCATCGGCGGGCGCCGCCGAGCGGCCGCGCGCGTCGACGAGCGTCAGCGCGCCGTGCTCGCCGACGGCCAGCCATTGCCCGCCGCCGAGCGCCGCCGCCTCGTAGAACGTGAAGCCATCGGGCGTGGCGAACGCGTTGCGGCTCGGCGCGATGCCGCTGTTGGCGAGGCCGAGCGGCCACGGCTCGCTCTCGTCCGCGCACGCCAGCGCGAAGGGCGCGACCGTGCCGCGGCACGTGACGCCGGGCAGAAACGCCTCGAAGCTCGCCCCCGCGACGCGCAGCCGCCCGCGGACGTCGCGCGGCCAGACGCGCGAGGTCTCGATCGGACGCGACGCGATCGATCGCGCGCCCGCCGCATCGTTCGCCACGAGCGACACCGACTCGGGCGCGAGCACGAGCAGCCGATCGCCCGCCTCGGCGACGTCGAGCATCGCACGCCGCTGCGCGTAGAGTGGACGGAGCTCGATCGCGACGATCGGCTCCTCGCCGCCATCCTGCGCGCGATCGCGCGCGCGCGTGGTGATGACGACGCGGCGATCGTCGCCGCGCCGGATCTCGGCCGCGCACACACGCTCGCGCAGGTTCGTCGAGCACTCGGCGCTCACGCGCGCCGCGTCGCCGCCCTCGACGCTGCGGATGCCGCGCGCCGCGAGCAGCCGCACCACTTCCGCCTGCAGGCGCTGCTGTTCGGGCGGGAATGCCACGAACGCGGCGGCGTTCGGGCCGACGGCCGCAGCGATGCTCGAGGCGAAATCCGGCGCGAGATCCAGGAACGGTGCGGACGGCTGCGCCGGGGCGGGAACGGAAAGCGTCGCGAGCGCGAGCGCGGCGGACGCCGGACGCGTCCACCACTCGCGGCCGTGAAAGCCCACGGCCGCGAATGATAGCACCCTCATGTCAGTGCCGCTCGACCTGCGGCGCCCCGATGCCGCCGATCGGCATCGTCTTCAGGACGTCGTTGGTGAAGAAGAACTTGCCGTCCATCGGCACCATCATGATCTGCACTTTGTCCGAGAGCCGCTCGGCGACGATCTTCTGGATGAGGAGCGGGCTCTCCTTGAGCACCTGCGCTTCCGACTTCATCCGCTCCGCGTCGGCGACGGCCATCACGCGCACGCGCTGCGCGTCGGCCTGCGCGAGCAGGTTGCGCTTCTCGAGCTCCGCCTTGCTGTCGATCACCTTCGCGGCGGCGGCCGCCTCGGCGTTCTTCACCGTCGCTTCCTTGCGCGCTTCCGCCTCGAGGCGGCTCTGCTGGATCTGCTTCTCCTTGAGCGGCAGCGTGTGCTGCATCGCGTCGGCCTGCGCCTTCGCCTCGAGCACCGTGATCTGCGCGCGGCCTTCGGCTTCCTTCACGTGCCGCATCTTCAGCGCTTCCGCCTCGAGCTCCGCCGTGCGCACCAGCTTCTGCTTCACCTCGAGATCGATCGAGAGGCGATCGTTCTCCTGCGCCTTGATCAGCAGCCCCTCGAGGCCCTTCGCGTACTCCGGCGGCAGCGAGACGTCGCGCAGCATCACTTCCTTCACGACGATGCCGTCCGACGCGAGGCGCTTCGTGATCGCGTCGGCGGCGGCGCGCCGCACCTCCTCGCGCTTCGCCGAGAACACGTCGCGCACCATGTAGCCCGAGATCGTCTGGCGGAACGCGTTCGCGACGACCGCCGGCATGATCTCGGTCTCGACCGGCCGCGGCAGATTGCTCTCGACGTACGGCAGGCGCTGCGGATCCAGCTGATAGCGAACCGAGATGCCGAGCCCGACGGGCAGCCCCTCCTTGCTGTACACCTTCAGCACCGGCGCCGGATCCTTCCCGCTCTCGACCGGGTTGGTCGCGAACATCTGATCGCGGATGTTGAAGAGCTCCGCGCGGTGCACGAGCGGGACGATGACGTGCGTCCCCGGATACAGCGTGCTCGAGAGCGTGCCCGAGAGCTGGCTGACGCGCACGGCGCCCATCCCGCTCGGCACGACGACGATGCTCAGCGCGGCGAGGAGCGGCGCCCACGCCGTGAGCGCCAGACGCGACGCGAGGCGCCACCGGACGACGACCGGCAGCGACGCGCGCACCGCGTTGACGACGTCGAAGACGATGACCGACGCGGCCGCGCCGAAAAGACCAACCCCCGCGGCCATCAGCACATACTTCAGCAGCAACATGACGATTCTCCTTTTGCGCGAACCTCGCCGCGCGCTCAGCGCGACTCGGCGAACAGACGCTCGATCTCCGGCGTGCGCTCGGCGTGGAGCTCGACGACGTCGCCCATCCGCACGCGCGCGAACAGCTGCTCGACGTCGTGATTGCGAAGGCGGATGCACCCGTGCGACTTCGCGTGGCCGATCGATCCCGGGCGGTCGGTGCCGTGGATGCCGTAGCCTTTCGCGCTGAGGCCGATCCACCGCGTGCCGATCGGATTGGCGGCGCCCGGGCCGACGACCTTGCCGGGCTTGTAGTAGGTGGGGTTCGCGACGCGCGTGACGACGCTGAAGGTGCCGACCGGACTGGGCGAGACCGGCGCGCCGACGGCGACCGGATAGATCGTGATCGCGTCGCTCTCGATGAGCGCGAGCTTGCGGTCGGGGATGCTCACGACGATGCGGCGCGCGGGCGCGGCCGAGCGATCCACCGCACGCGCCTCGGCGGCCGCCGCCGCCGTCCGCGCTCCCGCGAGTGCCGCCGCCGTCGCCATGGCCAGAACCCAGGTGGTCGTCCGCGTCGTCATGTGGTCCTCCTCGTGTCGCGCAGAAGGAGAGCAACCGCACAGCCACCTGTAAGTTGTTGGTTTTATTGAAGTAAATGCCTTGAGCCGCGTGTCAGCGGGCACACGGCGTGTGCGGCGTGACACGGCCGTGGACCCGTTTTTGCACCGCGGCTTTCGTGGTGCGAACGCCGATCGTCGCGATCTCGATCGTCGCCGTCCTCGCCCTTGGCTGCGGCGGCCTGCACCTCCGCGCGGCCGAAGACCGCCACACCATCAACGCCTCGCAGCGCCTCGCCGCCATCAAGCACGCGCAGGTCTGGCAGCCCACGAACATCCCCACGCTGAACTTGAAGACGGGGCCGCAGGGCAAAGGCGCGTTCGCGCCGAACGCGACCGTCACGTGCGACTTCGTCGAGGAGACGTTCGCCGGCGCGACGCCGAAATTCGGCTGCACGATCGACGGCGGCGAGGATCACGTGAAGGTGCGCTACGGGCGCGACAACAACGAGATCTTCGCCGGCGTCGCGGCGACGCGCCTGCTGTGGGCGCTCGGTTTCGGCGCCGACGTGCTGTATCCGGTGCACGTGATCTGCCGCGGATGCCCGCGGCGCATCTCGGTCGCCGATCCGAAAGCGCAGGCCGCCGGCGAGACGCGATTCGACTTCGCGGCCATCGAACGCAAGATGCACGGCCGCGAGATGGAAGCGCCGAGCGCCGGCCCCGGGTGGTCGTGGAACGAGCTCGATCTGATCGACGAGCGCGCCGGCGGCGCGCCGGTCGCGCACCGCGACGCGCTGAAGCTCGTCGCCGTCCTGCTGCAGCACAGCGACAACAAGGCGGAGCAGCAGAAGCTGCTCTGCCTCGACGAGGACGCGAAGCATCTCGGCACGTGCGCATCGACGTTCATGATGGTGCACGACGTCGGGCTGACCTTCGGCACCGCGTCGCTCATGAACCGGGCGGCGGTGAGCAGCGCCAACCTGCAGGCGTGGACGCGCACGCCGATTTGGAAGGACGTGCAGCACTGCATCGGCAATCTGCCGCCGTCGCAGACGGGCACGCTGACGAACCCGATCATCTCCGAGGCCGGACGGAAATTCCTCGCCGAGCTGCTCGCGCAGTTCTCCGATCGCCAGCTGCAGGATCTGTTCGCGTCGGCGCGGCTCGACGAAAAACCGGGGACGAATGGAGAGGGCGGCGGATCGATCGCCGACTGGGTGGCGGCGTTCAAAACGAAGCGCGACGAGATCACCGCTGCGCGGTGTTTCTGACGCGCGCGACGAGGACGCGAAGGTCGACAGAGGGCGCAGAGCGCAGAGGTTTCTCCGCGCCCTGTCGAAGCATCGTTACCTGGTGGGAACCTTCAGCTCTTCCAGCTTCGAGACGATGTCCTGGCCGGAGGTGGCCGGCTTCACCGCTCTGTCGATCGCGGCGATCTTGCCGGTCGGATCGATGTAGAAGGTCCAGCGTCGCGCGAACTGCCGGTCGGGCGGCGCGTCGGGCGCAATCACGCCGTACGCCATCGCGACTTTCTTGTCCGGGTTCGCGAGCATCGCGAAGTCCGCGTGCTCTTTCTCGGCGAACGCCTTGTTGTCGGCGAGCGTGTCGACGCTGATCATGAAGTACTGGGTGTCGAACTTCCGAATCAGTCCCCCGCTCTCACGGAGCGAGTTGCATTCGGCGGTTCAACCGGCGGTGAACGCTTTCGGGAACCACGCGAGCACGACCCACTTGCCACGCAGATCCTTGCTCAGCGTGTAGGTCTTGCCGTCGGTCGCCGGAAGCGTGAAGTCCGGCGCGGGATCGCCGACCTTGAGCTCCGCGGCGGGAGCCTGGGCGGCGGCCGGGCCGGCGATGAGCCCGCACGCGACGAACGCGAGTGCGGCCATACCTGACGCCTTCCTCATCGAGCCTCCTCTGGCGAGAACGATAACACATCGGGTAATTGGGCAATCGGGTAATCGGGTAATCGGGTAATTGGATAATTGGCAATGGCAATTACTCGATTACGCGATTTCCCAATTACCCGATCCACGATCCGTCTCGCGGTCTTCGTCGTCGCCGTCGCCGCGGCCGGCGCGCTGCGCGCGCAGCCCGTGGAATCGCCGCTCCTGGCGGCGCTGCGCTGGCGCCACATCGGTCCGTTTCGCGGCGGGCGGACGGTCGGCGCCGCCGGCGTCGCGCAGCAGCCCAACGTCTTCTACGTCGGCGCGAACAACGGCGGCGTCTGGAAGACGACCGACTACGGCCTGACCTGGACGCCGATCTTCGACGAGCAGCCGACGCAGTCGATTGGCGCCGTTGCCGTCGCGCCGTCGGATCCGAACGTCGTCTACGTCGCGAGCGGCGAAGGGCTGCAGCGGCCGGATCTCTCCGTCGGCGAGGGCCTCTTCCGATCGAACGACGCCGGCCGCACATGGCAGCACTTTCACGGCCTCGGCGACGCGCGGCAGGTCGCCGCGCTCATCGTCGACCCGAACGATGCGAATCGCCTGTTCGTCGCGGCGCTCGGCCACCCGTACGGCCCGAACCCGGAGCGCGGCGTCTACCGCTCCACCGACGGCGGACGCACGGTGCAGCGCGTGCTCTACAAGGACGAGAACACCGGCGCGATCGACGTCGCGTTCGATCCGTCGGACGCGCGGACGGTCTACGCCGCGCTGTGGGCCGCGCGGCAGGGGCCGTGGGAATACAACAACGCGTACGTCGGCACGACGAGCGGCCTGTTCAAGTCGACCGACGGCGGCGACACGTGGCAGCCGCTCACGCAGGGGCTGCCGACCGCGTCCGACGGCCTCAGCCGCATCGGCATCGGCGTCGCGCCGGGCAACCCGCGGCGCCTCTACGCGTGGGTCACGTCGCACCACTCCGCGCTGTATCGCTCCGACGACGCCGGCGCGAGCTGGACGATGACGAACGACGAAGCGCGCGTGTGGGGACGCGGCGACGACTTCGCGAACGTGCGCGTCGATCCGGCAAACGCGGACATCGTCTACGCCGCCAACACTTCGACGTATCGATCGACGGACGGCGGACGCACGTTCACCGCGATCAAGGGCGCGCCAGGCGGCGACGACTACCACACGATCTGGATCAACCCTCGCGATCCGCGCATCATCCTGATCGCCGCCGATCAGGGCGCGACGATCACGGTCAACGGCGGCGAGACGTGGAGCTCGTGGTACAACCAGCCGACGGCGCAGATGTTTCACGTCGCCGCCGACAACCGCTTCCCCTACTGGCTGTACGGCGGACAGCAGGAGAGCGGCTCCGCCGGCGTCCCCTCGCGCGGCGACTACGGCTCGATCACGTTCCGCGACTGGCATCCCGTCGGCCTCGAGGAGTACGGCTACGCCGCGCCCGATCCGCTCCATCCCGGAATCGTCTTCGGCGGCAAGGTCACGCGCTTCGACGAGCGAACCGGCGACGTCCAGCAGGTCGGCCCCGTGGTCGTGCGCGACGGATCGGACCGCTTCAACCGGACGGCGCCGCTCGTCTTCTCCGCGGCGGATCCGCGCGCGCTGTACTTCGCGTCGCAGCGGCTGTACAAGACGATCGACGGCGGACACAGCTGGCGAATCATCAGCGGCGATCTCACGCGCGGCAAGACGTTCGTTCCGCCGTCGCTCGGCATCTACCAGGACGACGCGAAGAAGAGCGAGCACCTCGGCGTGATCTATTCGATCGCGCCGTCGCCGATCGATCGCAGCGTCGTCTGGACGGGGTCCGACGACGGCGTCCTGTCGCTCACGCGCGACGGCGGCACGCACTGGACGAACGTGACGCCCGACCCGTCGACGCCCTCCGGCACGGCGTTCTACGCGTGGAGCAAGGTGACGCAGATCGACGCGTCGCATTTCGACGTGAACACGGCGTACGCGTCGGTGTCGTTCTTTCGCACCGACTCGCTCG
>Ga0075435_100000148_pt1 | contig 39782 bp, 42 predicted proteins | sample RhiMethybrSRZTD4_FD_75302 | JGI IMG/M metagenome (GOLD analysis project Ga0075435, IMG submission 75302) | Populus rhizosphere microbial communities from Tennessee, USA - Rhizosphere MetaG P. TD hybrid SRZTD4 | ecosystem: Host-associated > Plants > Roots > Rhizosphere > Soil | place: USA...
TCGATCGGGTCGCGCGTGGTGCCCGGCTTGTCGAACGCGATCACGCGCTCCTCGCCCACCAGCGCGTTGATGAGGGTCGATTTGCCGACGTTGGGACGGCCGACGATGGCGACGCGGGGGTGGCCTTTCTCGGGCGCATCGTCATCGGAGGGCGACTCGTCGGTGGGTAGTTTTGTAAAAACCAAATCCATCAGCTCGCGAACGCCTTCGCCGTGCGCGCCGGAGATCGCCGCCGGATTGCCGAGACCGAGCTCGTGGAACTCGGCGACTGCGGTGTCGGACTGCATGCCTTCGGCCTTGTTGACGGCGACGTAAACCGGCGAGGAGAGGCGCCGCAGCTTGCCGGCGATCTCGCGGTCGCCCGAAGTGAGGCCGGCGCGGCCGTCAACCATGAAGATGACGGCGTCGGCCTCGGCGATGGCCTGCTCGGCCTGGCGCGCCATCTCGACGTAGATGCCCTCTTCGGCGCCCGGCTCCAGGCCGCCGGTGTCGATGGCGATGAACGCGCGGTCGCCCTGGCGGCCTTCGCCGTAGTGCCGGTCGCGGGTGACGCCGGGAATGTCGTGCACGATCGCGTCGCGGCTGCGGGTGAGCCGGTTGAACAGGGTCGACTTGCCCACGTTGGGCCTGCCGACGAGCGCGATCACCGGCTTCACAGCGCGAGCGCGACCAGCGTTCCGTCCTGCGTCTGGATGAGCACGCTCGAGGCGAGGGCGAGCGGCGCGGCGCGCACCGGCCCGCCGCCGCTCGAATAGCGCGCGACGAAGGCGCCCGACTCGCGCGACAGGAAATGCACGTAGCCCTCCAGGTCGCCCACCGCCACCACGTTGCCGACCGGCGCCGGGATCGAAAGCTGGCGGTAGGCGAGCTTGTCCTGCTTCCAGACCGAGCGGCCGTTGCTGCGGTCGAGCTCGTGCACGCTGCCGCGGTCGTCGCTCACGAAGGCATAGCGGGCATCGACGGCGACGCCGGTGAGCGAGGACAGCTCGCGCGTCCACACCTGCCGGCCGCTCGCCATGTCGAAGCACGCCACCCGGCCCTGGTAGGCCGCCGCGCAGACCTCGCGCCCCTGCACCACGGGCTCGCCGACCACGTCGGTGACGCGCTCGAGCTCGGTCGCGCCCTTGGGAACGGCGACGGTCGACTCCCAGCGCACGCCGCCGTTGGAAAGCGCGATCGCGGCGAGCTTGCCGCCGGAAAAGCCGGCAAAGGCGGTTTCGCCGACCACGGTGACGCCCGCCGGGCTCCTCACGATGAGCGACGCCGGCGCCCGCTGGTAGACCCAGCGGCGTTTTCCGTCCTGCTCGTCGAAGGCGAAGATGCGGTTGTCGACGCTGCGCACGATCACCAGGCCGCTCGCCAGCGCCGCCGGCGCCAGCACCTCGCTGGAAACGCGCGAGCGCCAGCGCTGCTTGCCGTCGGCAGCGGACAGCGCGAAGACGTCGCCGTCCTCGGTCGCGACCACGACGGTGCCCTCGTTCGCCGCCACGCCGGCGGACAGCCGCTTCTCGAGCGTCACGCGCCAGCGCTCCGCGCCCCGTTTGGCGGCGTCCAGCCGGACCACGGTGCCGTCGCGCGCGGCGGCGAACACCGCATCGCCCACCGGCGCGGGGAAGAAAACGAACCGGTCGGCGTCGCCGATCCGCGCGGACCACAGCACGCGCACTTCCTGCGGCTTCTCGAGGCGCTGCAGCTCGGCCGGCTTGGGGCCGCTTGGCGAGCTGCAGGCCGCGAGCGCAAGCGCCGCGGCGACGAGCACGGGAGCGCGCATCAGCCGCCGAGCGCGTCTAGCCGCATGCGTACGCTTTCGGTGAACGCGCTGTCCGCGCCGTCGGCCTTTTCGATCGCGAGCTTGTAGGCCGCTTTCGCGTCCGCGGCCTGGTTCTTCGCGACCAGCACGTCGCCGCGCAGCGCCGCATACTGCGCCTCGTAGGCGGCAGCGGTCTTCGCGTCCAGCGTCTTCAGCGCCTCGTCGTAGGCCTTCTCGTCGAGCAGCACCGCGGCGAGGCGCAGGCGGGCGAGGTCCTTGAAGTCCTGCGAGGGCGCGCGCTCGATCACCCAGGCGAGCTGCGCCTTGGCGGATTTCAGGTCGCCGCGGTCGAAGTAGTAGCGCGCCGCCACCATGGCGCCCATCGAGGCGTAGAGCGTGCGTGGATAGCTTTCCACCAGCGTGCCGGCGGCGTCGCGCAGCGCCTTGGCGTCGTTCGCCTGCACGGCCTTGGTCACCGTCTCGTACAGCGCGCTCGCGTGCGCCGCCTGGTTCGACTGGTACCAGCGCCAGCCCTGCCAGCCGATGAAGCCGACCGCCACGGCGACCACCAGCGCCGCGATCATGCCGCCGTGCTGCTTCCACCACGCCTTCAGCTCTTCTACCTGCTCCTGCTCTTCAAGATCGAGCGCCATGGGTCATCGCCTCCGGTGATGCGTCGTTCAATGCCGCCTTCACTGCCTGGACGAGCTCGTCCATCGCGTGCACGGTGGCTTCCTGGGTCGTGAGGTTCTTGACCTGCACGCTGTCCTGCGCAAACTCGCTCTCGCCGGCGATCAGCGCCACCCGGAATCCCTTGCGGTCGGCGTAGGCGAGCTGGTTGCGCAGCTTCGCCTGCTCGAGATACACCTCGGTGTTGACGCCGGCCTGCCGCAGGCGCTGCGCCATCGACAGGTATTTCTCGAGGTATTTCGGGTCCATGGTCGTGACCAGCACTTCCGCCGGCGTGCGCGGCAGGGGCTGCAGCAGCCCGGCATCCCTCAGCTTCGAGAACAGCCGCGTCAGGCCGATGGAGATGCCGACCCCGGGCAGCTTCGTATCGGTGAAATAGCTCGCCAGGTCGTCGTAGCGTCCGCCCGAGCAGATGCTGCCGAGCTCGGGCGCGTTGGCGAGCGTCGTCTCGTAGATGGTGCCGGTGTAGTAGTCGAGGCCGCGCACGACCCCGAGGTCGACCGCGAACGCGGAGTTCGGCACGCCGAACTGGCGGATCGCCGCGACGATGTTGCGCAGTTCTTCGAGGCCCTGCGCGCACTCGGGAAAGTCCTTCAGCACCGCAAGGGTCTCGCGCGTGTCGCGCTTGCCAGCGATCAGCCGGTACAGCTGGGCGGCGGCCGCATTGGCAAGGCCGGCGCGCTCCAACTCTTCCTGGATCTTCGCGGCCTCCTCTTTTTCCACCTTGTCGAGAGCGCGCAGCACCTCGGCCGATTTCTCCTCGGGCACGTCGAACTGCCGCAGGAGGCCGCGCAGCACCTTGCGGTTGTTGATGCGGATGCGGAACTCGCCGATCGCCATCTCGCGGAACACGCTGTAGATGACGCTCGGGATCTCGGCCTCGGCGAGGTACGAGAGCTTCTCCCGGTTGATGATGTCGATGTCGCACTGATAGAACTCGCGAAAGCGACCCTTGCGCGCCTGCGGGGTTTCGCCGCGCCAGACGCGCTGGATCTGGTAGCGGCGGAACGGGAACGCGAGCTCGCGCTCGCGCATCGCCACGTAGCGCGCGAGCGGCACCGTGAGGTCGAAGCGCAGCGCGCCCTTGGTCGCGGCCTCGTCGTCGTCCGCCTCGGCGAGGCGCGTGAGCGCGTAGATCTCCTTCTCCACGCCGCCCTTGGAGGTGAGCACCTCGCGGCGCTCGGCCGACGGCGTCTCGATCGGCAGGAAGCCGTACAGCTCGAAGTTGCGCCGGATGACCTCGACCAGCCGGTTGAACTGCAGCTGCTCGCCGGGCAGGTACTCCTGGTCGAAGCCGCGCAGCAGCGCGGGTTTCACTTTTTGCACGTCACACGGCCTTGATCGGGATTCGCTTGCGGCCGTACTTGTCTCTGACGTACGCCTCGACGATCGCCTGGAACTCTTCCGCGATGCGCTCGCCCTTCAGCGTCACCGTCTTCTTGCCGTCGACGTAAACCGGCGCCACCGGCACTTCGCCGGTGCCGGGCAGGCTGATGCCGATGTCCGCGTGCTTGGATTCGCCGGGCCCGTTGACCACGCATCCCATCACCGCGACGCGCATCTGCTCGACGCCCGGATAGGCGGACTTCCACGCCGGCATCTGCGCGCGCAGATACGTCTGTATCTTTTCCGCCAGGTCCTGGAACACGGTGCTCGTCGTGCGCCCGCAGCCCGGGCACGCGCTCACCATCGGAGTGAACGCGCGCAAGCCCATCGTCTGCAGGATCTCCTGCGCCACCTGGACCTCGCGCGTGCGGTCTCCGCCCGGCTCCGGGGTGAGCGAGACGCGGATGGTGTCGCCGATTCCCTCCTGCAGCAGCACCGCCATCGCCGCGCTCGACGCCACGATGCCCTTCGAGCCCATGCCGGCCTCGGTCAGGCCGAGGTGCAGCGCATAGTCGCAGCGCTGCGCGAGGCTGCGGTACACCGCGATCAGGTCCTGCACCTGGCTCATCTTGCAGGAGATCACGATGCGCTCGGCCGCGAGGCCGAGGTCCTGCGCCGCCTGCGCCGATTCGAGCGCCGAGCGGATGACGGCTTCGCGCATCACCTCGGCGGCATCGAGCGGCGCCGGCCGTGCGGCGTTCTGGTCCATCATCCGGGCGAGGAGCTCCTGATCGAGGCTGCCCCAGTTCACGCCGATGCGCACCGGTTTGCCGTAGCGGATCGCGCACTCGATCATGGTCGCGAACTGCTCGTCGCGCTTCGCGCCCCTGCCGACGTTGCCCGGGTTGATGCGGTATTTGGCGAGTGCGCGCGCGCAATCGGGATACTGCGTGAGCAGCTTGTGGCCGTTGTAATGGAAGTCGCCGACCAGCGGCACGGCGCAGCCGCGCGCGTCGAGGCGCTCGCGGATGCGCGCCACCTGCGCCGCCGCCTCGGGCGTGTTGACGGTGATGCGCACGAGCTCCGAGCCGGCGCGCGCCAGCGCCTCGACCTGCCCGGCCGTGGCCGCGGCGTCGGCGGTGTCGGTGTTGGTCATCGACTGCACCACGATGGGCGCGTCGCCGCCGATGAGCACTTCGCCGACGGCGACCTGGCGCGAGACCCGGCGCTTCATGGCAGGCTCATTTCAGGGTGAATCGGGCGACTTCGACCCTGGTGTGCGGGCGAAGGTCCACGGGCTTGCCGTCGTAGGTGAGCTTCACTGAGCTCGCGTTGCCGATCACGACGTCGAACGGCGGGCGACCGCGCACCACGCGCTCGGTGCCGGCGGGGTTGAGCGACGAGATCAGCATGCGCCCCGCGCCGTCCTTGATCTCGAGCCAGGCTTCGCCCTCGGTGCGCAGCACGATGCGGTGCGTTCCCGGGGCGAGCTTGTCGGATTCTTCCGCGGCTGCGATTTTCTCGGCCTCGGGCTTTTTCGCCGCGACCGGCGCAGCGGCCGGCTTCTTCTCGGCGACGGCCGGCTTTTCCGCCACCACCGGCGCCGGCGAGGGCTCGGGAACCGGCGCGGGCGGCTGCGGCACGGCAGCCGTTTGCGCGGGCGGCTCGGCGGGCTGCGCGCGCTCCGGCGCCGGCGCCGACGGCGGCGCCGTCTTCTGCTGGTTCCACTCGTAGGCGAGCCCCGCCACCAGCACCAGCACCACGACCGAGAATCCGGCGTAGATCAGCGTCGAGCGCTTCGCGCTGTCGGAGAACGGCTGCGCCTGCTTGAAGCGCTGCGCGATCTGGTTGGCGTCGGGCCGGGGCTCCACGCGCGGCGACAGCCGCTCGATGAGCGGCTCCGGGTCGAGCTTGAGCAGGCGCGCGTAGTTGCGCACCATGCCGCGCGCGATCGTGGGACCGGGCAGCCGGTCGAAGCGCTCCTGCTCGAGCGACTCGATCTGGCGCGGCGCGAACTTGAGCTGCAGCGCCACGTCGTCGATGGCGAGGCCCTGCGCCTCGCGCGCCTGCTTCAGCGCGGCGCCGATGCCGGTCAATTCAGTCAAAGTTTCCCCGCTGCAGCGCCTGGTACTCGGGGGAGCCCGGAAAGCGCCGCCGCAGCTGGTTGGCGAAGCTCTGCTCGGCGACTTTCTGGCCCGCCTTGCGCTCGATGCGCAGCGCCAGCCAAAGCGACTCGGCGCTCCCCTGGTCGAGCTTGTTGTAGCGCGCGACGAGCAGGCGCGCCTGGTCCATCTTGCCCTGCTTGTAGCGGATCTGGCCGAGGTTGAGCAGTGCCGCGGGCTCGTCGGGCTGCAGGCGCAGGGCGCGCTCGAAATACTGCTCGGCCTCCTTCGGCCGGTCGGTGCGCAGCGTGCACACCCCGGCGGCGCTCCACGAGCGCGACGGCGTGGCATAGAGCGGATTCTTGACCGCCTGCATGAAGTACTTGATCGAGTCGGGCTCGCGCTTGGTCTGGCACAGGAACACGCCGTAGTTGTGGTTGATGTCCCCATCGTTCGGCGCGAGGTTGAGCGCGCGCTCGAAGCTCTGCGCCGCGAGGCTCTGCTCCTTCAGGTCCATGTAGACCAGCCCGAGCAGGCTATGCGCGGGCGCATAGCCCGGATCGGCGGCGGTAGCGATGCGCAGCTCCTCGAGCGCCACCCCCAGGTTGCTGCGCTGGTAGTACGCCGCCGCGAGCTCGGTGTGGCTTTTCGCGCGGGCGCGCGGGTCGCCCACGTCGCCGATGATCGCGCCGGCATCCGCAGCTTCCGGATCCAGCTTCTTGGTGCCGGCGCACGCGGCGGCGAGCACGAGCAGGCTTGTTATTAGTATTGTTCTCATGCACGCACCTCCTTCACCTCCTTGAGTGGCAGGCGCCGCCGCCGGCGAGTGCGATCGGCCACGTCGCCCGCGAGCTGGCCGCAGGCCGCCGCGATGTCGTCCCCGCGTGTCTTGCGCGTGGTAACGGTGATGCCGGCGCGTTGCAGGATCTCCGCGAAGCGCCGAATCCGGTCCGGCTCCGAGCGCTTGTAGTCCACGCCGGCGAACGGGTTGAACGGAATCAGGTTGTACTTGCAGCGCACCTCGCCGGCGAGCGCCGCGGCCTCGCGCGCCAGGGCGTCGCTGTCGTTCACGCCTTCGAGCATCACGTACTCGAAGGTGATGAAGTCGCGCGGCGCCTTCTCGAGGTAGCGGTTGCACGCGGCAATCAGCTCTCGCAGCGGGTACCTGCGGTTGAGCGGCACCAGCTCGTCCCTAAGGCGATCGTTCGGCGCGTGCAGCGACACGGCAAGCGCGACCGGACATTCTTCGCGCAGGCGGTCCATGCCCGGGACCACCCCGGAGGTGGACACCGTCACGCGCCGGCGCGACAAGCCGTAGGCGTTGTCGTCGATCATCAGGCGCACCGCCGGAATCACGTTGTCGAGGTTGAGCAGCGGCTCGCCCATGCCCATGAAGACGACGTTCGAAATGACCCGCTCGGTCCTGCGCTCCACTCCGAGGAGGCGGTTCGCGAGCCACAGCTGGCCCACGATCTCGGCGGCGCCCAGATTGCGGTTGAAGCCCTGCTTGCCGGTGGCGCAGAACGAGCAGTCGAGCACGCAGCCGGCCTGGCTCGACACGCACAGCGTCGCGCGCCCGGTCTCGGGGATGAACACCGACTCCACGGCGTTGGCGCCGTCGACCTTGACCAGCCACTTGCGCGTGCCGTCGGCCGTGGTTTCGTCGCCGACGATGTCCGGCGCGGCGACGCGAGCGGTGCGGGCGAGCTTCTCGCGCAACGCCTTGGAGAGATCGCTCATGGCGCCGAAGTCGGACACGCCGAGCTGATGGATCCAGCGCTGCACCTGGCGGGCGCGGAAGGGCTTCTCGCCCTGTGCCGCGAAGAAGCTCGCGAGACCGGCCGCGTCCAGGCCGAGGAGGTTCTGTTTCAACGCCTCACTCACCTCGAAAACACCTCGCTCGCCGGGAAAAAATAAGCGATCTCGGTCTTCGCGGTTTCCGGGCCGTCGGAGCCGTGCACCGCGTTGGCGTCGATCGACTCCGCGAAATCGGCGCGGATCGTGCCCTTCGCCGCCTTCTTCGGGTCGGTGGCGCCCATGAGCTCGCGGTTCTTGGCGATCGCGTTGTCGCCCTCGAGCACCTGCACCAGCACCGGCCCCGAGGTCATGAACTGGACCAGGTCGTTGAAGAACGGCCGGCCGCGGTGCACCGCGTAGAAGCCCTCGGCCTCGGTGCGCGAGAGGAACATCATGCGCGCGGCGACGATGCGCAGCCCGGCGGCCTCGAAGCGCGCGAGAATCTGGCCGATGGCGTTTCTTTTGACCGCATCGGGCTTGATGATGGAAAGGGTGCGCTCGAGCGCCATGGAACGGAGATCCTTCGTTTAAACGCCGTCGTTCGAAAAAATTTCGCCATTGTAGCAAAGGGTTAGCATGTACCGACACCTCCGCAGCGAATTTTCCGGCCGCATCGCCACGGTTACGCTCGAGCGCCCCGACCGGCGCAACGCGCTTTCGGCCGACTTGATGCGCGAACTGACCGCCTGCGCGCTCGAGCTCTCGGCGCGCAAAGATCTCGACGCCGTCGTGGTGACGGGCGCGAAGGGCGCCTTCTCCGCCGGGGCCGACCTGAAGGATTCGAGCCGCTGGGCGGGCGGCGCGCCGCTCCTCGAGCAGCGCGAGATCGCGGGGCTGGGCCAGCGCATGGCGCGCGCGTGGGAGGAGCTGCCGCAGATCACGATCGCGGCGATCGAGGGCTACGCCGTCGGCGGCGGCCTCGCGCTCGCCGTCGCGCTCGATTGGCGGGTCATGGCGCACGACGCGTTCGTGACGCTGCCCGAGATCTCGCTCGGCATTCCGCTCACGTGGGGCACGCTGCCGCGCCTCGTCAACCTCGTCGGGCCGGCCAGGGCGAAGCGGCTCGCGATCCTCGGCGAGCGGGTCGGCGCCGCCGACGCCCTCGCCATGGGCCTCGTCGACGAGGTTTGCGGCCACGGCAAATCGGTTCAGCGGGCGCACGAGCTCGCGGCCATGGTGCTGCAAAAGCCGAAGCACTCGGTCCTCATGACGAAGGAAGCGGTGAACGCGTACGCCATGATGGGCGCGCACGCGGTGAGCTTCATGGGGCCCGATCAGCTCGAGCTCGCCGCCGCGAGCCCCGAGTCGCGCGCCGCGCGCGAGGCTGCTTTGTCAAAGAAGAAGTGAGATCTCAGGGGCGAAATGCGGTTTTTTCCAGGATCCATTCCGGGACGAGACCGCGGCCCTGATAACGCACGTCGACGCCGAGGCCCGGCGCCCAGACCAGGTCCTCGCCGCAAAAAAGCAGCGGCATGCGCTCGCGCGCCCACGACGGCACGCCCGCTTCCTGGAACAGGTTCTTGAGCGTGCGTCGCGGCCGGCGCGGATGAACCTGCAGGCGCTCGCCACCGGAGCGCAGCCGGACCTGGAAGGGACCCTTCTTCAGATGCTCCGAGGCAACGCCTTCGCCGGCCGTGAAGCGCAGCTCCCCGCCCAGGGCGGGAATCTTCAGCCGGCGCTCGCCCTTCCATGGAAGCGGAGCGAACCGGCCGGCCGGCGTCGCGTCGAGCGACACGCGGCCTCGGTAGACGCGCACGGTGGCGCCGTCGTGCTCGAGCCGCGTGCGCGCCGCGCCCGAGGTGAGCTGCTTCAGCATCTCGACGAGCTTCGCTTCGCTCGGCGCCTTCAGGCCCTGCGACGAAAGAAACTCGCGCAGCAGGCGGCCCGCGCGATCGTCCTTTTCGGCGGCGAGACGCGCTGCGCGCGCGAGCGCGCGCTTCCAGTCCGGGAAGCGCGTCTCGAGGAGCGGCCCGACGCGCCGGCGCAGAAAATTGCGCGTGAGCGCCTCGTCGGCGTTGCTCTCGTCCTCGATCCACTCCAGGTCATGCGCTCGCCCATACTCCTCGATCCGGGCCCTCGAGACCTCGAGCAGCGGCCGCGCCAGGAGCTTGCCCTCGAGCCGCGAGACCCCCCGCATGCCGCTCGCCCCCCGCAGCCCCGCGCCGCGCAACAGGTTCATGAGCACGGTCTCGGCCTGATCGTCGAGGTGGTGCGCCAGCGCGATCAGGTCGACGTTGAGCTTCCCAAACGCGGCGTAGCGCGCTTCGCGCGCCGCGGCTTCCAGGCCCTTCCCCGAAGGGCGGACTTTGACCTTCGAGACTTTCAGGCGAACACCCCATTGCCTGCACAGCCGGCGGCAGAAGGCCGCCCAGGCGTCGGCGTTCGGGCTGAGGCCGTGATGCACGTGGATCGCGCTGATGCCCGGATGGTGCTTCAGGAGATGGAGCAGGACCACCGAGTCGATGCCGCCGGAAAGGCCGACGGCGATGCGCTTCTGACCCTGCGCCTGCAGGAACGCCCGCGCGCTAGCGCTCGCCGGATTCCTTGAACTTGCCATAGCCCATCAGCCGCTCGAGGCGCTCCTCGACGAGCTCCTTCGGCTTCTTTTCGCGCAGTGTCTTCAGCGCCTCGGCGAGCGCCTTGCGCAGCGACTGGCCGGTGGCCTGCGGATCGCGGTGCGCGCCCCCCAGCGGCTCGGGGACGATCTTGTCGACGAGCCCGAGGGTCTTCAGGCGGCTCGCGGTGATGCCGAGCGCTTCGGCGGCGTCGGGCGCCATCTCGGCGCTGCGCCACAGGATCGAGGCGCAGCCTTCGGGCGAGATCACCGAGTAGGTCGCGTACTGCAGCATGAGGATCAGGTCGCCGACGGCGATGGCGAGCGCGCCGCCGGAGCCGCCCTCGCCGATCACCGTGACGACGATCGGGGTGCGCAGCCGCGCCATCTCGAAGAGATTGCGGCCGATGGCCTCGGATTGCCCGCGCTCCTCGGCGTCGATTCCCGGATACGCGCCGGGGGTGTCGATGAAGGTGAACACCGGAAGCTGGAACTTCTCGGCGAGATGCATGAGCCGCAGCGCCTTGCGGTAGCCCTCGGGCTTGGGCATCCCGAAGTTGCGCAGGATCTTTTCCTTCGTGTCGCGGCCCTTCTGGTGGCCGATGACCATGCACGGTTCGTTGGCGAAGCGCGCGAGGCCGCCGACGATCGAGGGATCGTCGGCGTAGCTGCGATCGCCATGCAGCTCCTCGAAATGGGTGAACAGCGCCTGGATGTAATCGAGCGTGTACGGCCGCTGCGGATGGCGCGCCACCTGCGCCACCTGCCAGGGCGTGAGCTTGCCGTAGATGTCCTTGGTGAGGCTCTGGCTGCGCTTGGTGAGGCGCTGGATCTCATCTGAGATGTCGGCCGCCGCGTCGTCCTGGACGTAGCGCAGCTCCTCGATTTTGGTTTCCAGCTCGGCGATCGGCTGCTCGAACTCGAGGAAGGTGGTCTTCACTGGCGCGCGATTTTAACCCTGTACCACCACCTTGTTGCGCCCGAGCGCCTTGCCCCGGTACAGGGCCTGGTCGGCGCGGGCCAGAACGGCGGCCGCGGCCTCGCCCTTTGCGTGCTGAGCCACGCCGATGGTCAGCGTCACGCCGGTCTCGCCCGCCACGGCGGCGCGGATGCGCTCGGCGACGGTGCTCGCCCCCGAGAGGTCGGTGTCCGGCAGGACGAGCAGGAATTCCTCGCCGCCGAAGCGGCCGAAGACGTCGATGCCGCGCAGGCCGCGGCCGGCCGCGGCGGCGACCTGCCTCAGCGCCTCGTCGCCCGCGGCGTGCCCCAGCTCGTCGTTCACCGCCTTGAAATGATCGAGGTCCATCAGGCACACGGCGTAGCCGCCGCGGGAGCGCCCCGCGCGCGCCTGCTCCCGGGCCAGGCTTTCCATGAGGAAGCGCCGGTTGTACGTCCCGGTGAGCTCGTCGCGAATCGCGATGTCGCTGATGCGCTCCAGCGCCTCTTCCAGGCGGTGGTTTGCTTCGGCCAGCCCGCTGCGCAGGCGGTTTACATAGCCGCCCATCGCCGCGAACCATGGCAGAGCGACCATCAGCACGGCGAACTCCGTGAGCGCCGCATCGGTGTCCATGTAGTCCTGGTCGCGAAGGTACGAGAAGTGCAGCACCGACCCGTGCGCCGCCAGCGCGAGGACCGAGAGCGCCGCCAGGCGTGCCGCGCTCAGGCGCAGCGCGCCGTAGAGCATCACCACCAGGTAGAACAGCGTGAGCGCCTCGCGTGCCGACGGAGCGTGATACATGATGTAGGCGAGGAACAGGATCGCCGCCGCTGTGTGTTCGGTGGCTAGGCTCGGATCGCCGAAGCGCCGGTTCAGGCCGGTGCGCACGATGAGATAAAAGAGCGCCAGCAGCGTCGCGATCCCGGCGGTGCCCTCGACCGCGACGTGCCAGGGCAGCAGCTCGAGAAACGCGCACACGAAGAGCGCGAGGCATACGAGCAGCGCGGTGCCGGTAGTCATCAACACGCCGCCGATGCGCGCGGCTTCCTTTGCGTGCGCGCTTTCCTCGCGCACGGCGGCGCCGCTGATCGGTTCGGACAGGATAGGGGTCATCGGGCTCATCGGGCTCATTGGGCTCGCGGGCCGCCCTTATTCGTTCTTATGCTCAGTATTCTACCGGCACCGGATCGAGCGAGCGCCACAGATACCAGGTCGCGACCGAGCGCCACGGGCGCCAGCGCTCGCCGATCCTGCGCAGGGTCGAGAGCGCGACCTTGCGGTTCGCGAAATAAGCCACACGGATGCCCTTCTGCAGGCCGAGGTCGTCGAGCGGAAACACGTCCGGGCGCAGCAGGTTGAAGATGAGGAACATTTCCGCGGTCCAGCGCCCGATGCCGCGCACCTCGACCAGCTCGGCGATGATCTCCTCGTCCGCCATCGCCGGCCAGCGGTGAACGTGGATCGAGCCGTCGGCGAAGTGCTGCGCGAGGTCGGCGATGTACTCGGTCTTGCGGTCGGACAGGCCGCAGGCCCGCAGTAGCGGCCTTTGCTTCAAAAGCACGTTTTCCGGGGTCACCTCGCCGACGCAGTCCGCAAAGCGGTTCCACACGCTCTGCGCCGCCTTGACCGAGATCTGCTGCCCGACGATGGCGCGCGCGAGCGTCATGAACGGCTCGCCGCGGCGCACGAGGAAGATCTTCGGGTGCGCGCGCATGATGGCGGCCATGACCGGATCGCGGCGCGCGAGGGCGCGCTTCGCGCCGTCCCAATACTCAGGCTTCATTCAACGGCAGGTTGAGGAGCAGATTCTGCGGCTTCAGCCTCACGACTCCATCCTCGGCGGACAGCGCGAGATAGACGTCGCGGCCCGCGATGTCGCCGCGCATGGCGGCCGGATCCTCGAACCGCAGCGCGAAGAGGGCGAGGAGGTTGCGCATGCGGCCGGCGTCGACCTCGTTGCCGGCCCAGAGCTCGTTCAGGATCGCGGTGGACTCGGCGTCGAGGCCCACGTGCCACGCCCAGCGCGGCTCCTCGATATTCCGAATCGGCTTTACTTTCACTTCGAGCCCGAGAAAATGCGACACCCAGAGCTCGATCACGCGGGCGAAGGCGTCCAGCGCCGCTCGCCCGTAGGTGAAGCTCACCACGGTGTCGTGCTTCGACTCGCGCTCCCAGTAGAGCGCGGCGTTGGCACGATCGAGCACGTCGAGGTTGGCGGTTCCGAGCTCGCCCTGCGCCTCGACGATGAGGCGCCCGATGCTGCCGTAGCGGTGGCCGGAAGCGTGCATCTCCACGGTCTCGAGATCCGCGAGCAGCACGTGGCCATCCTTGAGCGTCGCCTTCTGCTCGCGGAAGAAGAGCTCGGCTGCGCGCAGCCGCAGCGGATCGTCGCTGCCATCGAGCACGTTCCTCAGGATGACGTGCGCGAGCTGGTCGATGAACATCGGCGGCACGTCGATCGCGCCCTTGAAGAGCGCCATGTAGGCGCCTTCGACGGTGCCGGCATCGAGCAGGCGGTCGCGAAAACGCAGCAGGAGGCGGTAGTTGTCCCGGGCGTCCGGGTCCTGCAGCGCTTTCAGCTCCTTGTCGGTGACGCGAAGGCGAGGCTCGGCCATGAGGGCCGCGTGGAGCTCGCGCTCCAGCGGTCCGGATTCCTCCACCGGGTGGATCTCCGGCCGCAAATAGTAGGCGCGCAGGAAGTCGTCGGTAACGCGCAGGCGGCCGGCGGCGTCGCGCTCGAGCAGATGGAAACCGCTGTTACGCCAGAAATCCGGCATGGATTTCTACTGACTTTAGGAAGGGGTACGGGGAAACTTGGGTTTCCCTGTACCGGTTACGCAGGGGCGAGAACCAGCCGCGAGTGGGACGCGACGTGCTGCTTGAGGAACTCCATCTGGTCCGCCAGGATGCGGCGGTTGGTGAGAATGAGGTACTCGGCCTTGTTCGGCACGTACGGCGCATAAAGAAGCTCGAGCCCGCACTCCTGCGGCAGGCGGTTTCTCTTGTGGCCGTTGCAGTGCCGGCAGGCGCAAACCACGTTCATCCAGGTATCGCGACCGCCCCGCGAGAGCGGAGTGATGTGGTCGCGGGTCAGGCGGAAGTAGCTGAACTCGCCGCCGCAGTAGGCGCACATGTGGCGGTCGCGGCGGAAGAGCTCCCGGTTGTTCAGCGGCGGCACCTGGTTGAAGCCCTTGGCGGCGAGCGCCTTGCCCTTGATGGCGACGATCGAGTGCGCCGTGATGCTCGAGCGCTCCCCGGTGATGCGCGAGATGCCGCCGTAGTAGGTGAAGGTCTCGTCGCCCAGCGTCCAGGCGACCAGGTTCTTCGCATAGTAGAAGCACGCCTGCTGCCAGCTGATCCAGCGGTGCGGGACACCGTGGCTGTCGAGCGAGAGAATGAGCGGCTTGTCCATTGGCAGAGTTCGTGCTTCCGCGTCAGATTCTGCCATGCATATCTTAAAAAACAAAGGGCTGCACGGATCAGCGCGCAGCCCTTCTAGGTGCCGAACGGCTGGATTTGCGTACTATTTATCTACGGCCTGCTTGAAACCCTGACCCGCGGCGAAAGCCGGCACCGTCTTCGCGGTGATCCGGATCTCCTTGCCGGTCGCTGGACTGCGGCCCGCGCGCGCCTTGCGCTTGCGAGGCAGGAAGGTGCCGAAGCCGACCACGGTGACGCGCTTGCCCTTGGCAACGTTCTCCACGATCGCGTCGAACACCGCGTTCACCGCTTCCCCTGCCGCCGCCTTGCTGACATTGCTTGCTTTTGCCGCAACCTGGACCAGGTCCTGTTTGGTGACCACATGTGGCATGCGCTCTCCCTCGATTGCCTATTGCACGATCCACTGCGCCCGCTTTGCGGCAAGCGAGCGAGCGTGAATCGTATCCAAACCGAAATCGAAACACAACGCGTCGCCGCGGAGCCTTGCAACCATTTATGATTGAGGTTCAAAGGAGAGGAGGACTCGATGAGGATGCGACAGCTCGCGTGCGTCGCCGCTGCGGCGGTCACGCTGACATCGCCTGCGCTCGCGCAGACCACGCTCACGTATTCGTCGTGGGTGCCGCCGACCCATCACCTCACGATCTGGCAGGCGAACTGGGCCGCCGAAGTGGAGAAAGCCACCGGCGGCCGCGTGAAGTTCCAGTCGCTGCCGAAGCATCCCGCTGCCGCGCCGGGAACCTTCGACGCGGTGCGCGACGGCCTGGTCGATCTTTCCTACGTCACGGCGAGCTACACGCCGGCGCGCCACATCCTGCCGCTGATGGCCGAGCTGCCCGGCATGGCCGACACCGCCGAGGTCAACTCGGTCGCGTACTCGCGCATCCACTGGCAGCACTTCCAGAAGGTCGGCGAATACAAGGGCGTGAAGCTGCTCGCGGTCTGGACGCACGGGCCCGGCCAGATGTTCACCAAGAAGCCGGTCGCGGGCATCAACGACGTGCGCTCGCTCAAGATCCGCACCGGCGGTGGCATCGCCGAGGCGGTGGCGAACGCCATCGGCGCCTCGGCCTTCGTGAAGCCGGCGCCCGAATCCTACGAGCTGCTCAACTCCGGCGTGGCCGACGGCGTGTTCTTCCCGTTCGAGTCGATCGTGTCCTTCAAGCTCGACACGGTGATCGGCCAGGCCACCGTGTTCCCGGGCGGGATGTACAGCTCGGCGTTCGGCTTCTTCATGAACGAGGAGAAGTGGAACAAGCTCTCCAAGCAGGACCAGGCGATCATCGAGAAGTACTCGTATGAATACGCGGCGCGCAGCAACGGCAAGTCCTGGGACGCGGCCGACCAGAAGGGCCTCGACGCGCTGAAGAAGGCAAGCGTGAAGATCGTGCGCGCCGACCCGGCGTTCGTCGCCGAGGTGCAGAAGCGCTCGGGGCCGATCGTCGAAGACTGGATCAAGAAAGCTTCCGCCAAGGGCGTCGACGCCCGGGCCGCGCTGCAAGAGTTCCGCGCCGAGATCAAGAAGGTCGCGGCGGAAAAATAGGTCGCCTGCCTCGGCCTGTTCCACCGTGAGCGAGCCGGCAAAGGCATGGGAGCGGCGAGCCGACGCGGTCCTCGGCATCGCCGCCTCCGCGCTTCTCTCGTGCCTGATGCTGGTGACGTTCGTCGACGTCGTCGCCCGCTACCTCTTCAACCGCCCCATCCGCGGCGCGTTCGAGGTCACCGAGCTCCTGCTGCTGGTGCTGATCTTCGCCGGGCTGCCGCTGGTGTCGCACGCCGACGAGCACGTCACGATGGACTTCATCGACCGCATGCTGCCCGCGGCCGCGGTGCCGGTCCTGATCCGCGCGGTCCACGCGGTGGTGGCCGCGGTGTTCTTCTTTCTCATGTGGCAGGTGATCATCAAGGCCGGCCGCATCTCGGCCTACGGCGACACCACCGACGTGCTGCGCATCGCGATCGGGCCGTTCGTCTATTTCATGGCGGCGATGATCGGCCTGTCGGGCCTGGTCCACCTCTATAAAGTCTTCTTTGCGTGGCCGAAGCGCTGATCGGGCTTCTCGCCATGATGCTGCTCGCGTTCGTGCGCATCCCGATCGCGCTTGCCATGGGCATCGTCGGCATCGTCGGCTACGCCTACATGCGCGACTGGAGCTGGGGCGCGGCCCTCGCCACCGCGCAGACCAAGATCTACGAGACCGGGCGCAACTACACGCTCTCGGTGGTGCCGCTCTTCATCCTGATGGGCAACTTCGTGACCCGCGCCGGCATGTCGCAGGAGCTCTTCCGCACGGCCTACGCCTTCATCGGCCACCTGCGCGGCGGACTCGCGATGGCAACCATCGTCGGCTGCGCGGGCTTCGGCGCGATCTGCGGCTCCTCGATCGCGACGGCGGCGACCTTCGCCAAGGTCGCCTACCCTTCGATGAAGCGCTTCGGCTATTCGGACGCGCTCTCGACCGGCTCGATCGCCGCCGGCGGCACCCTCGGCATCCTGATCCCGCCCTCCACCATCATGGTGATCTACGGCATCATGACCGAGACCAACATCGGCAAGCTGTTCGCCGCCGGTGTGCTGCCCGGAATCCTGGCGACGCTGCTCCTGTGCCTCGCCGTTCAGTACGTCACCTGGCGCGATCCGAAAGCCGGCCCGCCCGGCGAGCGCGTCGGCTGGCGCGAGCGCTGGGCGGCGCTGGCGGGATTGCAGTGGTTCGCGGCGGTCGGCGTCATCCTCGCGATCGTGGTCCATTTCGGCTGGCTCGAGAGCGACGACGCCGCCGTCGTCGGCGCTTTCGTGGTTTTCCTCATGTCCCTGCACTACAAGGGGGTGAGTAGCGTCATCGCGCTCTTCACGCTGGTCATGGGCGGCATCTACGGCGGCGTGTTCACGGCGGTCGAAGGCGCGGGCGTGGGCGCCTTCGGCGGATTGATCTTCGCGCTCGCGCGCCGCGCGCTGGGCTGGCGCGAGCTGTACGAGGCGCTGCTCGAAAGCGCACGCACCACGTCGATGCTGTTCATGATCCTCATCGGCGCACTGATGTTCGCGGAGTTCGTCAACATCACCACCATGCCGAACGACCTGAAGAGCTTCGTCTCGCGCTTCGAGGTCAACCCGATCATGGTGGTGGCGATGATCATGGTGATCTACGTGATCCTCGGCACCGCGATGGAGGAGCTCTCCATGATCCTGCTCACGGTGCCCCTGTTCTTCCCGCTGATCGTGCACCTGGGCCTCGACCCGGTGTGGTTCGGCATCCTCATCGTGGTGGTAGTGGAGATCGGCCTCATCAGCCCGCCCGTGGGCATGAACCTGTTCGTCCTCAACACGCTGCTGCCGCAGGTGCAGACCCGGACCATCTTCCGCGGCGTGATGCCGTTCGTCGCCGTGGACTGCCTGCGCCTCGCGATCCTGGTCGCCTTTCCGATCATCTCGACGTTCTTGCCGAGCTTCATGAAGTGACCGAGAGCCGCGCCAGCGCCTTCGCCCTGCTCGCGGCCGCCAACCTGTTCTGGGCCGGCAACTGGGTCCTCGGCAGGGCGCTGCGCGACGCGTTCGACCCGATCTCGCTCAACTTCTACCGCTGGCTGGTCGCGCTGGTCGCGCTCGCGCCGTTCGCCCTGCCCGGCCTCGCGGCGAAGCGCGAGCTGATCCGCCGGCACGCGGGCCTGCTCGCCCTGCTGGCGCTGCTCGGCGTCTCGGTGTTCCAGAGCCTGGTCTATCTCGGCCTGGAATCCACCACCGCGGTGAACGCGGTGCTCATCAACTGCTCGGCGCCGCTCTTCATCCTGCTGTGCGCCTGGGCGCTCGAGGGCGAGCGCCCGAAGCCGCACCAGCTCGCCGGCATCGCGATCTCGGTCGCCGGAATCCTGGTCATCCTTTCGCGCGGCGAGGCGGCGGCGCTCGCCACGCTCGAGCTGCATGCGGGCGACGCCTGGATCCTGCTCGCGATCGCGATCTGGGGCGTCTATTCGGTGCTGCTCAAGCGCCGCCCGTCCGGGCTCGGCGGCGTGCATTTCCTCTTCGTGCTGTCGGTGGCCGGAATGCTCCTGCTGCTGCCGGCGTTCGCGCTGCAGGCGCTGCGCGCGCCGCCGCGGCTGCCGGGCGCGGCCGAGGCGGCCGGCGTCATCTACATGGGGCTCGCCGCGTCGGTGGGCGCATTCCTCTTCTGGAACCGCGCGGTGGTGGTCGTCGGCGCGAACGCCGCGGGCTTCACGCTCTACCTCCTGCCCACCTTCGCCACGCTGCTCGCCATCGCCTTCCTCGGCGAGACGTTCGCCGCCTTCCACGCGGTCGGAATCGTCACCATCCTCGTCGGGGTCATCCTGGGGACGCGCCGGTGACCGCGCCGAGGTGCGCCGACCCGACCTGCGCCGCGTACTTCGCCAGCACGCCCGACACCGGCGCCCGTTTGGGCGCTCTGGCTTTGCGCTTGCTGAGCTCGGAAGAAGGAACTTTCAGCTCCAGAATCCTTTTCGCGGCGTCGATGCGGATGCGGTCGCCGTTGCGCACCCGCGCCAGCGGCCCGCCCACCGCGGCTTCCGGCGAGACGTAGCCGACCATCATGCCGCGCGTCGCGCCGGAGAAGCGGCCGTCGGTGAGGAGCGCCACCTTCTCGCCCATTCCCTGGCCGTAGAGGAGCGCGGTCACGCCCAGCATCTCGCGCATCCCAGGCCCGCCCTTCGGGCCCTCGTACCGGATCACCAGCACTTCGCCTTCCCTGTAGGCGCGCTGCTTCACCACTTCGGCACACGCCTCCTCCGAATCGAATACGCGCGCCGGGCCTTCGAACACGAGCGAGCTCAGCCCCGCGACCTTGATCAGCGCGCCGTCCGGCGCGAGGTTTCCCTTCAGAACCACGAGTCCTCCAGTGGGCGAAATTGGAATTTTTCGTACCACCTCGCCATCGGGGCCGGTATGGCCCTCGAGGGACTCCTTCAAGGTTCCTCCGGACAGCGTGAGGCACTCCCCGTGGAGGGCACCGTGCGTCAGCAGCGCCTTGAGCACGGTATTGACGCCGCCCACCGCATGCAGGTCCTTCGCCAGGAACCGTCCGCCCGGTTGCATGTCGGCGAGGAGCGGCGTGCGCTTCGCCACGCGCGCGAAATCATCGAGCGTGAAGCGGATCCCCGCCTCGTGCGCGATCGCGGGAATGTGCAGGGCGGCGTTGGTGGAGCCGCCGGTGGCGGCGACGGCGGCGCAGGCGTTTTCCAGGCTCTTCTTCGTGACGAGCTCGCGCGGCCGCGGTCCGTCATTTCTTAATATGCGCATGACCGCTCTGCCCGCTTCCTGGGCCAGGTCTTTGCGCTGTTCGGAAACCGCAGGCAGCGTGGCGCTGCCTGGAAGGGCGAGACCGAGCGTCTCGGCGACCATGGCCATCGTGTTGGCGGTGAATTGGCCGGGGCAGGAGCCGAGCGTCGGGATGCAGATCTCTTCCAGCTCGGCGAGCTCGGCCGGCTCCATCCGCCCGCCCATCACCGCGCCCACCGCCTCGTAGGTGTCGAGCACGGTGACGTCGCGGCCCTTCCAGCGGCCGGGAAGCGCGGCGCCGCCATAGACGAAGACCGCGGGGAGGTCGAGGCGCGTCATCGCCATCATCATCCCCGGCAGCGTCTTGTCGCAGCCGGCGAAGGTGACGAGCGCATCGTAGGCGTGGCCGCGGGCCACGGCCTCGACGCCGTCCGCGATGAGCTCGCGCGACACGAGCGAGTAGCGCATGCCGCCGTGATTCATCGACATCGAGTCGGCCACCGACACCGAGGCGAAATCGAACGCCACGCCGCCCGCCTCGCGCACCGCGGCGCAGGCTGCGCGCGCGAATTCCCCCAGCAGCGCATTGCACGGCGTGACACGCCCGTCGGTGGAAGCGACGCCGACGAACGGCTTGGCAAGGTCATCCGCTGACAGTCCGAGCGCGCGCAGGAACGCGCGATGCGGCGCGCGATCGAGGCCTTCCACCGTGACCCTGGACGGCAGTCTTGACGGCAGCTTTCGAGTATTCTTCACCGGGGAGAACATATCGCAAACAGGAGGAGCGATGCTTCGAGTCATGCTTCGCGCAGTTCTGGCCGTTATCTTGTTGTGTTGCGGCGCCGCCGCGTGGTCCCAGCCCTATCCGTCGAAGCCGGTGCGCCTGGTCGTGCCGTACGCGGTCGGCGGGTCGGCCGACGTCTACGGCCGCGTCCTCGCGGCGAAGCTCTCGGAAGATCTGGGCCATCCCGTGGTCGTGGAAAACCGTCCCGGCGGCGGCGCGGTCGTCGGGACCGACGCCGTCGCGAAGTCGCCGCCCGACGGCTACACGGTCCTCATGATGTCGAACACGCACGCGGTGAACGAGACGCTCATGCCGAAGAAGCCCTACGAGCTCATGCGCGACCTCGCCCCGGTGACCGGCGTGAATTACCAGGACCTGCTGCTCGTGGTCCACCCATCGGTCCCCGCGAAAAACGTGAAAGAGCTCATCGCGCTCGCGAAGAAGAGCCCGGGCAAGCTGAACTACGCTTCCTCGGGGCCGGGCACGCCCTACCACATGGCGGGCGAGCTCTTCAAATACATGGCGGGCGTCGACATCGTGCACATTCCGCACAAGGGCAGCGACCAGGCCCGCACCGCGGTGCTCGGCCACCAGGTCGACATGATGTTCGACGCGATCAGCACCATCATCGGCCAGGTGCACGCCGGGAAATTGAGGGCGATCGCCACCACCGGCAAGAAACGCTCGACGGTCACGCCCGACGTTCCGACCGTGGCCGAATCCGGCGTGCCCGGCTACGAGGCGCCGATCTGGCTCGGGCTGATGGTGCCGGCCGCGACGCCGAAACCGGTCATCGAAAAGCTGAACGCCGAGGTCGCGAAGGTCTTGCAGTCTCCTGACATCAAGGACAACTGGGCCAAGCAGGGCGCGCAGCCGATGCCGATGAAGCCCGACGAGTTCGGCCGTTTCCTGCGCGCCGACATCGAGAAGTGGGGCAAGCTCGTCAAGGCGACCGGGATGCAGATCGAATAAAGGCCCGGGCAAGTGAGCGGCGGCTGGCTGATCGTCTTCGTCGGCGCATTCGTCGCAGGTTTGATCGGGCTGTTCCTCTACGGCTGGCTGCGGCGCAAGGAGAAGCCGCCGCCCGGCGTGAAACCGCTCAAGGACGACGACGACTGGTAGCAATCCGGATATCATCCAAGGCTCCAAGAGGGTTTCCGGCAGCAAAAAACACTGGTCAACTGGCGCTCCCTGCTCGTCGTCGTGTTCGCCGCCGCGTGGCTGGCGACGCTGGCGGCGCGCCCCCTCTACAAGACCGACGAAGCCCGCTACGGCGAGATCTCGCGCGAGATGGCGCAAAGCGGCGACTGGGTCACGCCGCGCCTGAACGGCATCAAGTACTTCGAAAAGCCGCCGCTGCAGTACTGGGCGGGCGCAGCCGCCCTCAAGGTGTTCGGCGTGCACGACTGGGCAGCGCGCCTCTGGACCGGGCTCCTGGCGCTCGCCGGAGTCGCGCTCGCTTTCATTGCCGGCCGCAGGCTCTTCGGCGCGCCCGCGGGCCCCGCGGCGGCGGCGATCCTGGCCGGCTGTCCGCTCTTCATCGCCTTCGGCCAGTTCAACACGCTCGACATGGGGGTGAGCGTGTTCCTCGCGGCCGCGGTATTTGCCTTCGCCATCGGCCAGAGCCCGGGTGCCGGGTCCATAGGAGGCGCACTCGTGCGCCGGCGTCGGCGCTGGATGCTCGCGGGATGGGCCGCCTGTGCCCTCGCCGTGCTGAGCAAGGGGCTGATCGGCATCGTGCTGCCGGCCGCGACTGTGGCGCTATACATGCTCCTCCGCCGCGACTGGGCTCTGCTGCGCCGGCTCGAGCTCGCGCGGGGCATACCGCTGTTCCTCGCCATCACTGTGCCGTGGTTCGTGGTCGTCTCGATGCGCAATCCGGAATTTGCCCACTTCTTTTTCGTGCAGGAGCACTTTCAACGCTTCACCACCACGATGCATCACCGCGAGCATCCTGCCTGGTACTTCGTGCCGATCCTCCTCGCGGGGATGCTCCCGTTCGTCTTCGTGGTCCTTCCCGCGTGGCTGGCAGCGCTGCGCCGCCCCGAGCCTGGTTTCTCGCCCACCCTTTTCCTGGGGTTGTGGGCGCTGCTCGTGTTCCTGTTCTTTTCGGCCTCCGGCTCCAAGCTGCCGGGCTACATCCTGCCGATGTTTCCGGTGCTGGCGGTGCTGGCCGGCGCGTACCTGGCGCGCGCCGCCCGCCAGCGTGTGCTCGCCGCTCAATCCATCGTGGTCGCGCTCGGCGGGCTCGCACTGGCGATCGCCGCGCCTTACCTGTCGCGCGCCGGCGCCGACCAGCTCGACCGGTTCGCCGGCGCCTACGCGGCCGTGCTCATCTTTGCGGGGCTCGCCATGGCGGCCGGCGGGGCATTAGGCGCTGTGCTCGTCCTGCGCGGCAGAACCCTGGCTTGCGTGGCCGCCCTCGCCCTCTGCACGCTGACCGCGTCGCTGGCCGCGATCGCCGGGCACCGCGACTACGCGCCGCTTTTCAGCGCATCGAGTACGATCGCCGCGATGAACCCGCAACCTTCCGCGCAGACGCCGTTCTTCGCGGTCGAGAGCTATGATCACAGCGTGCCCTGGTCCCTGCGGCGCGCCGTCACCATGGTCGGGTATCGCGACGAGTTCGGCGAGGCGGTTTACTGGGAGCCGGGCAAATACATCCGCGAGGACGCCGGCTTCGCCCGCGCCTGGACCGAGGCGCGCGATGCCTACGCGCTCTTCGCGCTGCGCGATTTCGACCGGCTGCGGGCTGCGCTCGCTGTGCCGATGGAGGTGGTCGCGCAAGGCCCGCGCTACGTCATCGTGAGGAAGCCATGAGCGCGGCAAGCTTTGGGCTGGTGCTCTTCGGCGTGCTGCTGAATGCGGCGGCCCAGCTGCTGCTCAAGGCCGGCACCAACGCCATGCCGCTCGGGCCGCGCCTCGCGCTCGAGCCGCACATCCTCGGCGGCCTCGCCTGCTACGCGGTCAGCGTGGTCGTCTGGGTCGTGGCGCTTTCCCGCGTCCCGGTAAGCATTGCCTACCCGATGCTCTCGATCGGCTACATCGTCAACGCCGTCGCGGCCTGGTACCTGTTCGGAGAAGCGCTTTCCACCATGAAGCTTGCGGGGATCGGCGTCATCGTCGCCGGCGTTTTTATTGTCGCGCGCTCTTAACCGAGCTTTTTCCACACCATGGACTTCCTGCCGTTCACTAAGCCGGATATCGACGAGGCGACGATCGCCGGCGTCGGCGAGGTGCTGCGCTCGGGCTGGATCACCTCCGGGCCGCAGGTGAAGGCGTTCGAAGCGGCGCTGTCGGGGCTCCTCGGCGGGCGCACGGTGCGCTGCTTCAGCTCCGGCACCGCCACGCTGGAAGTCGGCCTGCGGCTCGCCGACGTCGGCGCCGGCGACGAAGTCCTCACCACGCCGCTCTCCTGGGTGGCGACGGCCAATGTGGCGCTCGAGGTCGGCGCACGACCGGTTTTCGTGGATGTGGATCCGCGCACGCGCAACCTCGACCTCGACCTGGCGGAAAAGGCGATCACGAAGAAAACCAAGGCGATCATCCCGGTGGACTTGGCGGGCCTGCCCGTCGACCGCGATCGCCTTTATGCCATCGCCGGCAAGCATGGCGTGCGCGTGGTCGAGGACGCGGCGCAGGCGTTCGGTGCGAGCTGGAGGGGCCGCGCCGTCGGCAGCTTCGGCGATTTCGTGTCCTTCAGCTTCCACGCCAACAAGAACCTCACCACCGCCGAGGGCGGCGCGCTGGTGCTGCCCGATGCGTCGCTCGCCGCACGCTGCGAGCAGTGGCGGCTGCAGGGCGTGATCCGCTCCGGCGAGGACGGCATGGAGGTCGAGGTGCCCGGCGGCAAGTTCAACATGACCGACGTCGCCGCGCGCATCGGCCTCGGGCAGCTGCCCCATCTAAGCAGATTCACGGAAAGAAGAAAAACCCTGGTCAGGCGCTACTTCGCGCGCTGGGACCGCTCGCTCGGCTGCGGACTGCCGCCGGAAGACTTCGAGAACTCGAACTGGCACATGTTCCAGATCGTGCTGCCCGAAAAGGTCGAGCGCGCCGGCTTCATGGCGCGCCTGCGCGCTGCAGGAATCGGCACGGGGGTGCATTATCCGGCCATGCACCTCTTCAGGCTCTACCGGGGGCTCGGCTGGCGGCCCGGGCAGTTCCCGCACGCCGAGCGCATCGGCGCCTCGATCGTCACCTTGCCGCTCTTCCCGGCGATGCGAGACCAGGACGTCGACCGGGTGTGCGAGACGGCGCGGACGGCCCTGGCATGAATGCGCCGACGATTTCCGTCGTGATCCCCATCTACAACGAAGCAGCCGGTCTCGCCGCGCTTTTCGGCCGGCTCTATCCGGCGCTCGACGCGCTCGGCGAGCGCTGCGAGCTGATCCTCGTCGACGACGGCAGCCGCGACCAGTCGGCGCGGCTCCTGGCCGAGCAGTTCCGCCGCCGCCCGGACGTGACGCGCGTGATCCTGCTCGCGACCAACTTCGGCCAGCACATGGCGATCCGCGCCGGCTTCGACCGCGCGCGCGGCGAGCTGGTCGTGACGCTCGACGCCGACCTGCAGAACCCGCCGGAGGAGATCGCGAAGCTGGTGGCGAAGTGGCGCGAGGGCTACGACTACGTCGGCTCGTACCGCAAGGACCGCAACGACACCTGGTTCCGCCGCGCCGCGTCGCGTCTGAACAACCGCATCCGCGAGCGCATCACCGACATCCGCATGACCGACCAGGGCTGCATGCTGCGCGCCTACGGCCGCAACGTGGTCGACGCCATCGTGCAATCGCCGGAAGCGAGCACCTTCATTCCGGCCCTCGCCTACCTCTACGCGAGGAACCCGGTCGAGATCGAGGTCGCCCACGAGGCGCGCGCGGCCGGCACCACTAAGTATTCGCTGTTCCGCCTGCTCGAGCTCAACTTCGACCTCGTCACCGGCTTTTCGGTGGCGCCGCTGCGCTTCTTCTCCATGCTCGGCATGCTGGTGGCGTTGGTGTCGCTCGCGCTCTACATCGTCGTCATGGCGCTGCGGCTCGCCCGCGGCTACCCGTTCCTCGAGGTGATCTGGGACCGCGATATCCTGCAGTTCATCCTGATCGGCATGGTGCTGTTCGGCCTCGGCCTGGTCGGCGAGTACGTCGGCCGCATCCACGAGCAGGTGCGTGGGCGGCCGCGCTACCTCGTCCACGCCGTGCTCGAAAGCCCCGGCCTCTCCGAATCGTGGCAGCCGCAACGGCCGTCGTCTTCGGCTACGGGGACATAGGACTCCGCGGGCTGGCGGCGCTGCTCGAGGCCGGCCTCGAGGTGCCGCTCGTCGTCACGCACCGCGACGACCCTAACGAAAACCGCTGGTACGGAAGTCTTTTCGACTATTCCCGTGAGCGCGGTCTTGCAGTCCTCGCTGATCCCGCCTTGGCTCTTCTCGAAGAAAAGATTTCTCGGATAAAACCGGATCTGATCTTCTCGTTCTACTACCGCCGCATGCTGCCGATGTCGCTGCTCGGGCACGCGCGGCTCGGCGCGTTCAACATGCACGGCTCGCTGCTGCCCAAGTTCCGCGGCCGCGCGCCGCTCAACTGGGCGATTCTGAAGGGCGAAACCGAGACCGGCGTCACGCTGCACGAGATGGTGGCGAAGCCGGACGCCGGCCGCATCGTCGACCGGCAGGCGGTGCCGATCGGGCCCGACGAGAACGCGGTCGAGGTCTTCCGCAAGATGACCGACGCGACGGAAGCGGTTCTTCGCCGTTCAATCGGGGATCTCCTTTCGGGAAAAGCAAAGCTGACCCCGCAAGATCTCGCCGCCGGCAGCTACTACGGCGCTCGCAAGCCCGAGGACGGGCGCATCGACTGGGCGCAGGGCGCACGCGAGATCCACAACCTGGTGCGGGCGGTCGCGCCACCCTTTCCCGGGGCGTTCGCCGACGGCCTGAGGGTTCTCAAGACGGCGCTCACTGATAAGACTCATTCTCTAGAGAAGCTCGGTCCCTATCGGGAGAACGGAGAGTGGTTCGCGGCCTGCGGCGATGGTAAAGTCCTGCGCCTCCTCGAAGTACAACAAACATGAAGCGCATTCTGCCGTTATGAAGCGAATCCTAATTCTCGGCGTCAACGGCTTCATCGGCCATCACCTCTCGAAGCGCATCCTCGCGACCACCGACTGGGAGGTCTACGGGATGGACATGCAGAGCGAGCGCATCGCGGAGATCGCCGGCGAGAAGCGCTTCCATTTCTTCGAGGGCGACATCACCATCAACAAGGAGTGGATCGAGTACCACGTGCGCAAGTGCGACACGGTGCTGCCGCTGGTGGCGATCGCGACCCCCGCCACCTACGTGAAGGATCCGCTGCGGGTGTTCGAGCTCGACTTCGAGGCCAACCTGCCGATCGTGCGCGCCTGCGTGCACCACGGGAAGCGCCTGGTGTTCCCCTCGACCTCCGAGGTCTACGGCATGTCGGGCGACCGCGAGTTCGACCCCGAGCGCTCGCCGCTCGTGTACGGTCCGATCCACAAGCAGCGCTGGATCTACGCCTGCTCGAAGCAGCTGATGGACCGGGTGATCTGGGCCTACGGCGACAAGGTCGGGCTCGACTTCACCCTCTTCCGGCCGTTCAACTGGATCGGCGCCGGGCTGGACTCGCTCGGCACCGCGAAGGAGGGCAGCTCGCGCGTCGTGACCCAGTTCCTCGGCCACATCGCCCGCGGCGAGCCGATCCAGCTGGTCGACGGCGGCCGGCAGAAGCGCGCCTTCACCTACATCGACGACGGCATCGCCGCCCTCATGAAGATCATCGCGAACCCGGGCGGGATCGCCTCGCGCAAGATCTACAACATCGGCAACCCGCGCAACAACTTCTCGGTGCGCGAGCTGGCCGAGATGATGGTGAAGCTCGCGTTGGAGTTCCCGGAATACCGCGGCACGGCCCGCAAGGTGCGCATCAAGCGCACCACGGCCGAGCGCTACTACGGGCGCGGCTACCAGGACGTGCAGAACCGGGTGCCGGGCATCGCCAACACGCGGCGCGAGCTGCGCTGGGAGCCGCGCGTCGCCATGCGCGACGCGCTGCGGTTCATCTTCGAGGCCTATCGCGGCCAGATCGCAGACGCCCGCCGCTTGGTAGGATAAATGCGGGGATGAAGCTCGCGCTGAAGGTCGACGTCGATACCTTCCGCGGCACGCGCGAAGGGGTGCCCCGCCTTGCCCGGCTGCTCGAGCGCCGCGGCGCCGGGGCGAGCTTCTTCTTCAGCCTCGGTCCCGACCACACCGGGCGCGCCATGAAGCGGATTTTCAGAAGGAATTTTTTCGGGAAAGTCAGGCGCACCTCGGTGGTGCGCCACTACGGCCTGCGCACGCTCCTCTACGGCACGCTGCTGCCGGGCCCGGACATCGGAGCGCGCTGCGCCGGCGAGATGCGCGCGGTGCGCGCGGCGGGGTTCGAGGTCGGCGTGCACTGCTGGGATCACGTGCGCTGGCAGGACTTCGTCGCCGCGCGCGACGCGGCCTGGACCGAGCGCGAAATGGCGCTCGCCGAGGAGCGCTTCGGGTCGATCTTCGGCGCGCGGCCGGAGAGCTGGGCCGCGGCCGGCTGGCAGACCAATCGCCACGCCGCCGCCTGGCAGGAGCGCGCGCAGCTCGGCTACGCCTCCGATACCCGCGGCTTCTCGCCTTTTGTTCCGCTATGGAACGGCGAGGCGGTGGGCTGCGTGCAGATTCCGACCACGCTGCCGACGCTCGACGAGCTGATCGGCCGCGAGGGAGATCCGGTCGCGAGCCTGCTTGCCGCCACGGCGTCCGGGGCGACACATGTCTTCACCGCGCACGCCGAGCTCGAGGGCGGTGAGCTCGCGAGCCTGCTCGAGGCGTTGCTCGGCGGCTGGCGCGCGCAAGGCTACGAGATCGTCAGCCTCGCCGCGCTGCACCGGGCGCTCGCCGGCAAAGTGCTGCCGCGGCATGAGGTGGTATACGGCGAGGTGCCCGGCCGCTCCGGCACGCTCGCAGTCCAAGGGACCGAAAGCCGGCGGCCGGTCAGTCGGTCATGATGTTCGGGAAGATCATCCCGAACGAGACGATGCAGACGGCGAGCTTGATGATGAACACGGTCTTCTGACCGGTCGACATCTGCTTGAACGTCTGCTTTTCTTTCGCGCCCCCGCGCCCCTGCAAAGACTGCTTTGGATCGCTCATAGCAGAACTCCTTTTTTAGGCGCAGTCAGTCTATCCGGCTGTCCGCAGGGGTGCCTGTCGGCGGCCTGACTACGTCAAATTCCACGAATCGATGACCCGGAGAGCGTCGCAGCGTCGTGCAACATGCTGCACATGGAAAACATGGAGATTCCGGCCGACAACTGCCCCGTCGCGCCGCCCTCGCAGGTCACGGTCTATACCCGCGTCCTGCACCGCGCCTGCCAGATCGCCGGCGGCGTGGAGTCCCTCGCCACGCGCCTGCGCGTCCCGGTGGCCACGCTCTATCGCTGGCTCGACGGCGAGGCCGAGCCGCCGACGCCGGTATTCCTGAAAGCGGTGGACATCGTGATGCCGGCGTGGAGCGCCGACGATGAGCTGCTCGCCCGGGCGCTGCGCGCGGCCCGGCCGAAGAAGCCCCTGACCTGACCTACTTGTACTTGTAAAGGAGGTAGGGCTCGCGCTCGGCGAGCCATGCCTCTTCCTGCGGCCGCACCAGCGCGTCGAGGTCGCCCGGCGCGGCGGCCGCGTCGTCGACCCACTTCCGCAGGCGCTCGCCGCCGTTGATGACGTCGATGGCGAGGCGCTTCTCGTATTCGTAAGGGAAGTCGCGCCAAAGCGCGTAGCCTGGGCTGAGCGCGCGCAGCGCCTTGAAGGCGAGTGCCACAAGACGCCAGGGAAGAAACGCGCCGTGGTCGTAGCCCGGCCCTTCGACGTGGATCTGCACGCCTGCGCATAGCTTCCCCGCGTGCTTCTGGAAGGTCGGCTCGAACCAGCATGGACGAAGCCGGCAACCCTGCAGCCAGCGCGGCGCGAGCACACCCATGCGCGCGACCAGCGCCGCCGGGTCGAGGTCGGGAGCGCCGAAGAGCTCCAGCGGTCGCGTGGTCCCTCGACCTTCGGAGAGCGTCGTGCCCTCGAGCATGACCGTTCCGGGGTAGCAGCGCGCCATCCACAGGCTCGGTGCGTTCGGGCTCGGGTTGACCCAGTCGCGCTCGCCCAGGGGCCAGCCGAAGCCCGGCGCGGCGCCGGGCTGCCATCCGTGCATGGCGATGACCTCGCATTCGGCGTCCAGGCGGCCGCGGGCGACGAACCAGCGGGCGAGCTCGCCGAGCGTCATGCCGTGGCGCATCGGCAGCGGCCCCGCGCCGACGAAGCTCTCCCAGCCGGCTTCGAGGAGGTTGCCCTCGATCGGTCGTCCAGCCGGATTGGGCCGGTCGAGCACCCAGACTTCCTTGCGATGCTTCGCCGCCGCCTCGAGGACGTACGCGAGCGTCGTGACGAACGTGTAGACCCGGCAGCCGAGGTCCTGGAGATCGACCAGCAGGACGTCGAAGGACTGCATCATGGCGTCGGTCGGCCGCCGCACCTCGCCATACAGGCTGAACACGGGAATTCCGTGCACCGGATCGGTGAAGTCGCGCGATTCGATCATGTTGTCCTGCTTGTCGCCGCGCAGGCCGTGCTGGGGCCCGAACGCCGCCGCGAGCGGTAGTCCGCACGCGAAGAGCGCGTCCATCGAATGCGCCAGGCTTTTCGTGACCGAGGCCGGGTGCGCGAGGAGCGCGAGGCGCCGGCCCCTGAGGCGCTTTTGCAGCGCACGCTCCTCGAGCAGGCGGTCGACGCCGAATTTCAATCGAGCTCCAGCGCAAAGCCGTCCGGGTGATGGAAATCCGGGCGCGCCGCCGGATGGCGCAGCGCCCAGTACGAGAGGGTCCCGTCCTGCTCCTCGATCACCGCGCACAGAGCCACACGCAGCGACGCCCGCTCGACCGCGACGGTGGCGGAGAGCTCGAGTCCCGCGGCGTCCGTACGCACGGCGATGCCCGGGTCCGGGACGGCGAGCGGCCCGCCTTCGCGATAGCGCTCGAACGCGTACGCCGCCCATTCGCCCGAGGGCGAGAAGTTGAACTCCCGGTAGGCCGATGCCGCGGCGGGCGCGACGAACGCCTCGCAGCAAAGATGCTGCCAGAGCCGCTCGCCGGGCGCCGGCGCGCGCGGCGGCGGAATTTTCAGCCGCTCGAGATCACCCTCGATGCGATAGCGCAGCGCGAGCATGCCCCTGGGCGTCCTCGCCGCGGCCGCGCGCACACCTCGCACGGCGGCGCCGGGCGCCTGCGGATGAGGCACGAGGGCGATCACGCCCGCGGCAGGTGCGCCATCACGGTCGCGCGCAACGCCGCCTGGGCCGCCTCCGGGCCGTCGCGGGCCTCGAGCTCGTACATGTCGAGGAAGGCGAGCACGCCGAGCGCCTCGAGGGCGAGCTCGATGCCGCGGCGCGCCCCGGCGGAGACCGGGCTGCGCGCTACCCGGCAGCACACGACCGGCAGGCGCTTGGCGCGCGGCAGCGCGTTGAGCACGCCGAGGAAATCGAACATGCGCGAGTCGTCGAAGCGCACGTTGCACAGCACCAGCTCGACGCCCCCTTCGACCTCTTTCAGCGCCTCGGCGACCGAGTACGCGGCGGCGAGCTCGAACTCCCCGCCGAGCACCGCGCGCGCCGTGTCCACCGCATCCTGGGTGCCGGCGACGAGCACGCGGCGCACGGGAAGGCTTCAGCTGCCGGCGCGGTAGGCCTTGCCGCGCTTCTTGCCGCGGGAAATGGCGCCCTTGCGCGACGCCGAGCCGTAATTGTTGCTGTTGTCGCGCATCTCCTTCGCCCGCAGGCGCTGCGCCTTTTCAGCCTCGCTCTCGCGCGCGAGCGCCGAGCCGTATTTGCGTTTCATTCCGAATGCTCCGCAACCCTGTTCGTCGAGGAGCAATGGTACTCGAAAGCCGAATTCGCGCCGCCGGTGCGGGCGCCGATCGCGGCGAGAATTTCTTCACGCTTTTCTTGCAATTCGCCGTTGCGCACGGCATCATCGTCCGGCAAGCCAAGCTCGACACAAGAAGCTCACGCAAGAAAAGAAGCGGACAAGAAAAAGGGGACGCAGAACCTCTCGCAAGAATGAAGACCACCCTGGTGCTCAACCCGAAGGGCGGCGCGGGCAAGACGACCGTCGCCACCAACCTGGCCAGCTGCTTCGCGGCGGCCGACATACCGACCACGCTCATGGACTACGACCCGCAGGGGTCGAGCATGAACTGGCTGCGGCTGCGGCCGGCGCACGCCGCGCGCATCCATCGCGCGAACGGCGCGCCCGAGCGGCGCGACCGGCTGCGCAGCTTCGAGAGCTACGTGCCGGGCGACACCGAGCGCCTGGTGATCGACGCCCCCGCCGGTGCCTCGGGCATGCTGCTCCAGGAGATGCTCGAGCGGGCGCACTGCCTCCTCGTGCCGGTAGTGCCCTCGGCGATCGACCTGCACGCGACCGCCAATTTCCTGCGCGAGCTCTCGGGCTGGGGCCGGGTGCGCTCCGGAGCCGTGCCGGTGGCGGTGGTGGCGAACAAGGTGCGCCGGTCCATGCCCGCTTACTGGCCGCTCGAGCAGTTCCTGCAGGCGGCCAATCTGAAGCTCCTCGCCCGGCTCATCGATTCCGACGTCTACCTGCGCGCGGCCGAGTCGGGGCTGGGCATCTTCGAGCTCGACGCGAATCTCGCGCTGTCGGAGCGAAAGCAGTTCACCCCGATCGTCGAATGGGTCGAGGACCGTCGCTCGCCCCCGCTGGCGGCCGACGCCGCGGTATACCCCCTCCCGAGGAGCCGCTCCGCCTAGTCGAGGTAAGACTAGCCGGGCCGCGGCGCGGTCAGCGCGCGCCGGATCTCGCGCAGCTTCGCCTTTACGCGGGCCTCGTTTTCCGGCCCCATGCGGACCATGATCTTCTGGCCGGCCGAGAGGCCCTCGAGCTCGGGGTCGGCGAACTGGTAGAGCACCTTGGGCCGGACCAGCTTGACCGGCCCGGTCGGGACCGGTGCCTCCAGCATGTCGTCGATCGCCGCCAGGAGGCGATCGTGGAAGCGCGCCTTCGGGAAGCCGAGGTCGGCGTAGGCGCGCTGGAAGAGCGGATACGCTTCGGCGTAGCGCTGCGCCAGCGCGCGCGCGTCGAGCGCCTCGAACACGTGGACATAACCGGAGTAGCGCTGCGCGTTCGCGGCAGACAGGACCATCTCGTCGCCCTCGCCCGAGGCGCCGAAAGCCCCGGGCACCGCCGCGAGCGGCATCACGCGCCGGGGTGCGGTCTCACGCGGCAAATTGTCGACCGTCGCCACGATGCGGCGCACGAGCTGCGAAGGGTAGACCATGGCCTCGAAGGCCTTGCGCCCCACCAGGCCGCTCACCGTGTCGCGCATCATGGCGTCGCTCTGCTCGATGCTCGGCAGCGGCTTCGCCGGCTCGGCCGACGGCGCCTGCGCCTGCGGCACCTCGGGCTTCGCTTCCTCGGCCGGCGCCGCCGGCTGCGTCGCGGGCGGGGTGGAAGCGACCGGCGTCAACCCCGGCAAGTCGCGCTTCGACCAGAAGTAATACATCGCCGCAATGACGGCGAGCGCGAGCAAGATAAAGAAGACCCACCACACGTAGCCGGTACGGGATTCGCGGATATAAGGCCGCTCGTCGCGGCTCGACCATTGCTCCATCGGCTCAGCCTCCTGCGTCGATCTGGAATGCCGTCCTCACGATACGCCGGCGGCGCCTTTCCTTCCACCTCCGGTGTTTTCCCTCAGCAGCGACGCCAGAGCATCCGCGGGCATCGCCTTGCCGAGCAGGTCGCCTTGCAGCTCCTCGCAGCCGAACCGGGCGAGCCACGCCGCCTGCTCCTCGGTTTCCACCCCTTCGGCGACCGCGCGCATCCCGAGCGCGTGGGCGAGGTAGATCACCGCCTCGGCGATCGCCACGTCCTCCCGATCGGCCGGGATGCCGGCGACGAACGCGCGGTCGATCTTGAGCGCGTCGAACGGAAACATCTTCAGGTACGAAAGCGACGAATAGCCGATGCCGAAATCGTCGAGCGAAAGCCGCAGGCGCAGGCCCTTCAGCTCCTCCAGCGTCTGCGCCGCCTGCGCCGGATTCGCCATCACCAGGGTTTCGGTCACCTCGAGCTCGAGCGCCTCGGGCGCGAGCCCCGAGGAGCGCAGCGCCCGCGCCACGTCCTCGACCAGCGTCTTCTCGGCGAACTGGCGCGCCGACAGGTTGACGCTCACGCGCAAGTCGAAGCCCTGCTCCTTCCACTGCCGGGCACGCGCGCAGGCCGCGCTCAGCACCCATTCGCCGATCGGGACGATGAGGCCGGTTTCCTCGGCGAGCGGGATGAACTCTCCCGGCGTCATGAGCCCGCCGTCGGGGTGGCGCCAGCGCAGCAGCGCCTCGACGCCGGTGACGCGGCCGCCGCGCGCCTCGATGCGCGGCTGGTAGTAGAGGACGAGCTCGTCGCGCGCCAGCGCGCGCCTCAGGTCCGCCTCGAGGGCGAAGCGCCGCTCCATCTCCTCGTTCATCGTGGCGGCGAAGAAGCGATAGCTGCCGCGCGCCTGCTGCTTCGCCCGGACCATGGCCATGTCGGCGTGCTTCACCAGGCTCGTGGCGTCGATGCCGTCGGCCGGATAAAGGCTGATGCCGATGCTCGCCGACGCGGCGAACTCGCGGCCCTCGAATCCGAACGGTTCCTTGAGCCGGTCCAGGAGCTTCTGCACCACCGCGGTGATGTCCTGGGGCTTGTCCATGCCCTCGAGCATCACGACGAATTCGTCGCCGCCGATGCGCGCCACCGTGTCGCTCTGGCGCAGGGATTCCTTGATGCGCCGGGCGCAGTCCTGGAGGAAGCGGTCGCCTGCGGCGTGGCCGATGCTGTCGTTCAGCAGCTTGAAGCGGTCGAGATCGACGAACACGACCGCGAGCGGGCCGCGATCGCGCCGGGCGCGCTTCAGCGCGGTCTCGAGCTGGTGGTGGAACTCGAGCCGGTTGGGCAGGCCGGTGAGCGCGTCGTGCGCCGCGACGAACTTGAGCGCCTCCTCGGCGAGCGTGCGCTGGTGGTGCTGCCCGAGCTGCGCGCCGATCGAGGAGAGGAGGTCGGCCACCGCGCCGTCGATGCGCGTCGGCGTCTCGCTGAAGAGCTCGATCACGCCCAGGACACTGTTCGCTGCGACGATCGGAAAGGCAACCGCGCTGTGCAGTGCGACCCGTTCGCCGCCGCTCCCGACGGCGTACAGCGGCTGCCGGTCCGCCTGAAGCGCGGAGAGCACCAGCTCGCGCTTCTGCAGCGCGGCCCGCGCAAGCTGGCTGCCGGAGGCCTGCAGTCGCATGTGGACCCGCTCGCTGCGGTCGATCTTGTCGGCGCACCAGACGCGCTCGCAGCGCACCGACTGCGCGCCGTCCGCGAGCCACTGCACCGCGCACACCATGTTGAGCTGCGTGCACAGGACTTTCAGCAGCGACGGCAGCACGCTGTCGTCTTCCCGCCCCGTCGCCAGGATCCGCGTGACCTGGTGCTCGGTCTGCAGGGTGGACTCGGCGCGCTTGCGCTCGGTGATGTCCATCGTGGTCCCGCGCCACACGCCGCCTTCGCCGAGCGGCTCGTCGAGCTTCGCCTTGGTGAGCGCCCAGCGCTCGGTGCCGTCGTGCAGCCGCAGCCGGTGCTCGAGCTCCAGTACCGAGCCCGGGTCGGAGGAGAGGCGCAGCATGTCGCGCACCTTCTGCCGGTCGGCCGGATGCACCGCCGCCAGAAGGTCGTCCAGCGCCACCTGGGTGCCGCGCTGCACGCCGAGCATCCGGTAGAGCTCGTCGGACCAGATCATGTGGCGCTTCTGTCCCGAGATCTCCCAGCTTCCCAAGCGCGCCATGCGCTGCGCCTCGGCGAGCCGCGCTTCCTGCACGTGCAAGTCTCGATTGATCCCCCGGGCGAGCGTCAGCGCGCGGTAGCGCGACGACATGATCAGGAAAAGGATCGCGGCGAGCAGCAAGCTGCTCAGGACGCCGCCGACGAGCACGACCAGGGGCAGCTGCAGGTCGTAGTCCGACACGAGCCCGCTCTCCGGAGCACGCAGCTGAAGCTCCCAAAGGCGCCCTGCCATCTCGAGCTCGCGGCGGGCGGCGTACACGCGCCCCTGGGCGCCCGCCGCGTCGGCGCCGTTGTCGAAAAGCAGCATCTTCTGCTCGGGCCGCTTGCCGTCGGCGCGCTCGACGTCGAGCACCGCGAGCTGGATGTGGTGCAGGTTGTGCGCCTCGAGCACGCCGCGCATCAGCTCAGCGACGCGGAACCCGGCGCCGACCGATCCGACGTAGGCTGCGCGCCGCTCCTCCAGCGTGTCGGTCGGATACCCGGGCCGATAGACGGCGATGCGGATCGCCAGGTTGTCCACGCCGTCCTCGAACCGGATGATCCGTCCCGAAGACACGAGCCTGCCGCTGTCGCGGCCCTGCTCGAGCGCATCGGGCTTGAACGGCGGCGCGCCGATGTCGAGCCCGAAGGAGCGCTCGTTGCCGTCGAACGGCGCGACGTGGGTAATCACGTAATAGGCCGGCCGCGCCTGCGGCGGCCGGATCGTGAAGCCCTCGGCCCACGGTGCGCCGGTCCGGTCGGCGCGGACCTGCGCGAGCAGCGCCGCTCGCTCGCTGTCCGTGACATACGCCGCGTAGTTCAGGATGCGCAGCGCGGGATAGCGCCTGGGGAGCTCGAGGTTGGCGACGAAGCGGCGGAACTGCTGCTGCGTGACCTGCGCCGAGGTCTGGAACAGCGCCCGCACCGCGTACAGGGCGTCGGTGTAAGCCTGGATGCGCACGGCAAGCGCGTTTTTCGCCTGGTCGGCCTGCAACTCCAGCTGGTCGGCCGCGCTTTGCCGGACGCTCGTCAGGAGGAACCGGCTGAGGCTCGCCGTGAGCGCCACGCCCAGCGCGAGGACGGCGAGCGGAATCCAGACGCGGCCGAAGAGCGAAGGCTTGAGCGCCGGGTCCGGGTCGAGCGCGGTGCGCGAGAAATCCAGCCCTTGTTCCCCTGGCGTTCATTCTAATGTTTGCGGTGGCCGCGTGTGACACGGAGTTTTCGCCGAATGAATCCAAGGAGGCATTGCCGCGCCGGGCCCGCTCGCGGACCATGGCCGGATGAACTTCTGGTTTCAGGTGAGGACGCGCGCAGCCGCGCTGCTCGGCCTCGCCGTCGCGCTCGCCGGGCTCGCGCTCGTGCTGCAGCTCGCCGCGCTGCTCTTCTGGCAGTACGGGATCGCGCTGCAGAAAGCCTCGTGGCCGAAGCTGCCGCTCGGGCTGCTGTTCACGGATCACGCCAAGCTCGCGTCGACGGCGCTCGCGCCCTATCTCGAGTACCTCCCGCGCCTCGAATGGAGCTGGCTCGCCAACCGCGCCGACACCTCCGCGACGCACGTCGTGGCGGCGTGGCTCGTCGACAAGGTGCACATCGGCCTCGTGCCCGCGCTGCTCGGCGTGCCGCTCCTGCTCGGCGGCGGCAAGTTCGTTCTGGGGCAGATGCGCGCGCTCTCGGGCGCGCGGCGCTATCGCGCCGACCGCCTGCGGCGCCTCGACCAATACCGCCGGGAGACCGAGCGGCTGGAGCCCGCGTTCGACGAGCGCCCCGAGGCGCGTCTTGAGCAGGTCAGCGCTCGCGCGGAGGCGCGCAATGACCGCGTCGTCGCATTCCGCAAGGAGCCCTTCATCGGCGCCGACGAGGTGCCGGCAGACCGCGGCGTCGAGCTGCCGGTCGCGGAAATGGGTGTCGAGCTGCCGCAGGCCACCGCGTTCAAGTCCCAGAAGTACTACTAAGATCGAAAAGTAATTCGGTTATGCGATCGCTCGCGACCGTATAAAACGGCATTCGACCCCCCGGTGTTCCGCACAGCGGGACGCGCGAGCTTATCGTTCTGTCCTTTCGCAAAATCGCGCGCGCGGGTCTCGCACGCGCGGCGGAAATTCGTTGCAGTGTTCGCCACAAGCTCGCAGATCGACTCGCGTTTCTTTTGTTGCGCGCGAATCGCGCTTCGGCTTGCGCGCACACCGCGTGCGCAGGCGCTGGATTGGACAGACCGATAAGCGATGTAAAAGTTGCGCGGTTGACACTCTTTGCGCGCCGGTGCCTAAATGTTTTCGGTGCGACAAATCGACGCAGTAGCGCGCATCGATAAATATCCGGAACGCGCGCAAAAAGTTTAGGGCGCACCGGAAGCAGCAAAAAGGGGAGGGACAACAATGGGCGACCTGGGTCGCGAGCTTGCGCTCGCGCTTGCCTCGGACACGCTGTGGACGGCGCTCCTGGTCGGGGCGCCGGTGCTCATCCTGAGCATGCTGGTGGGGCTCGCGATCAGCGTGCTCCAGGTGGTCACGCAGATCCAGGAATCGTCGCTGTCGTTCGTCCCCAAGATCGCCGCCGCGCTGCTCGCGCTGGTCGCTTTCGGCCCCTGGATGCTGAGCGTCGTGGTGCAGTTCGCCGCGCGGCTCATCGGCAATATCCCGCTGTACTTCTGAGCCGCCATGCGCATCTCGACCGACATCGCGTGGCTGCTCACCACGGCGCTGGTCGCGCTGCGCCTGGGCGTCGCGCTGCTGGTCACCCCGCTCCTCGCCTTCGGCGGCGTTCCGGCGCGGTTTCGCGCCATCCTGGTGCTCTCGCTCGCGGCGCTGCTCGTCTCCGCCACCGGTGCGCGCCCGGCGGGCGACGTTCACGACGTCGCCGCCTTCGCCGGCATGGCCGCTTCCGAGACCGTGCTCGGCGCCCTGCTCGCCTTCGGCGTGCTCGCCGCGTTCGCGGCGTTCCAGCTCGCCGGGCGCCTGCTCGACCTGCAGCTCGGCTTCGGCGTGGCGACGCTCATCGACCCGGCGACGCGCGGCCATGCGCCGCTGCTCGGCACGCTGCTCTGGATGGCGGCGGTGGCGCTGTTCTTCGCCACCGACGGCCACCACGCGCTGCTGCGCGCGTTCGCCCTGTCGCTGCAGAGTGCGCCGCCCGGCCGGCCGCTGGGCGAGCTCGAGCTCGTCCCGCTCCTCGCCCAGTTCGGCCTCATGTTCAGCTTCGCGCTCGCGATCGCAGCCCCGGTCGTGATCGTGCTGCTGCTCGTCGACACGGTGGTGGCGGTGATGGCCCGCACGATGCCGCAGATGAACATCTTCTTCATCAGCCTGCCGCTGAAGATCCTGGTCGGCCTGCTCGTGCTCGCGTTGTCGGTGACGCACGTCGGGCCGATCGCGCGGCGCTGCTTCGAGTCGATCTTCGCGATGTGGGAGAGCGTGCTCACGCGCTAGGACCCGCCATGGCCGAACAGGAAAAAGACCGCACCGAGCCCGCGACGCCGTTCAAGCTGGAGGAGGCGCGCCGGCGCGGCCAGGTGGCGAAGAGCCTGGACTTCATCTCGCTCGTCATGCTGGCGGCGCTGCTCGCCGCCCTGTACGCCTGGTCCGAGCGCCTGGCGGCGGCGGGCGCGCGCCTCGCTGCAGGCGCGCTCGAGCGGGCCGCGGTGGTCTCGTTCAGCGGCCCGGACGCGGCCGCCTGGCTCGGCCAGCTCACCACCGCGACGCTCTCGATGCTGGCGCCCTTCCTCGCCGTAGCGGTGCTTGCGGCGCTCGTCGCCAACCTGGTGCAGACGGGGCCGGTGTTCAGCGCCTTTCCGCTCAAGCCCGACTTCAACCGCATCAACCCGGCGACCGGGTTCAAGCGCGTGTTCTCGCTCAAGACCCTGGTGGAGGCCGGCAAGACGCTCGTCAAGCTCGCCGCCTTCGCCGGCGTCGCCTGGCTCGCGCTCGCCGCGGAGCTGCCGAGGCTCCTCACCAGCGTGGAGGTCCAGCCCAGGGCCTACTTCGGGCTGCTCATGGGAGAGATCACGGGGCTCATGTTCAAGCTGCTGCTCGTCCTCCTGCTGCTCGCGCTGGCCGACCTCGCCTACAGCCGCTGGGACTACGGCCGGACGATGCGCATGAGCCGGCGCGAGATGAAGGAAGAGGTGAAGCGCCGCGAAGGCGATCCGCACGTGAGGGCGCGCATCCGCGAGCTGCAGCGCGAGGCGGCGAAGCGCGCCAAGTCCGTGAAGCGCCTGCCGGAGGCCGACGTCCTCATCACCAACCCGACGCACTTCGCCGTCGCCCTCGCCTACGACCGCGGC
>Ga0075435_100000152_pt1 | contig 39580 bp, 52 predicted proteins | sample RhiMethybrSRZTD4_FD_75302 | JGI IMG/M metagenome (GOLD analysis project Ga0075435, IMG submission 75302) | Populus rhizosphere microbial communities from Tennessee, USA - Rhizosphere MetaG P. TD hybrid SRZTD4 | ecosystem: Host-associated > Plants > Roots > Rhizosphere > Soil | place: USA...
CGTACGCCGCCACGGTCGACGCCACGGACGCCGCCACGGACGCCGCCACGCGCGCCGCCACGGACGCCGCCACGTACGCCGCCACGCGCGCCGCCACGGACGCCGCCACGAGCGTCGCCACAAGCGCCGCCACGCGCGTCGCCACGAGCGCCGCCACGGACGCCGCCACGAGCGTCGCCACAAGCGCCGCCACGCGCGTCGCCACGAGCGCCGCCACGGACGCCGCCACGAGCGTCGCCACAAGCGCCGCCACGCGCGTCGCCACGCGCGCCGCCACGGACGCCGCCACGTACGCCGCCACAAGCGCCGCCACGTACGCCGCCACGGACGCCGCCACGCGCGTCGCCACAAGCGCCGCCACGTACGCCGCCACGGTCGACGCCACGGACGCCGCCACGGACGCCGCCACGAGCGCCGCCACGGACGCCGCCACGTACGCCGCCACGCGCGCCGCCACAACTGGCGTCGTCGGATTCCTCATTCAGTGCACCCAACATTGGTGGAAGTTCTGGAACGGCGGAAACATGTGGTCGGGTTGGCTGTCGTATCTGACGTTCTTCCGGCACGTCGCCAAGCTCGACATCGACTACTCCAAGTTTGCGGCGTATGAAGACTTGGGAAAGCTCGGACCGCGCTTCATTCATGCGGACTTCTGCATCATCGCAGATCGCCCGGAGTTCGTGTATCGCGATGGAAGCCCGGTGTGTCGCGCGCACAACGCGAACGGACCGCACATCAGGTGGCGTGATGGCGTGGAGCTGCACCATATCCACGGCATTCGGGTCACCCCCCGGATCACCGCTGGTCAATTCACAGCGCAGGAATGTCTGGACCAGTCGAATGCCGAAGTTCGCCGGGTGATGATCGCCAAGTACAACGAGGGAGACTCCGGCCGCTGGATCCGCGACATCGGAGCCAAGGTCATTCACTCCGATGTCGATATGCTCGGCAATCCGCGCGAGCTTCTGCGCATCGACATCCCTGACGACGAGCCATACGTGGCAATCAAGGTCATCAATAGCACCCCGGAGCCAGATGGAACGCTGAAGGTATACGGACCATTCCGCTGCGATCCGCAGCTTCGGCCACTGCCATTCCCTGGTTCACCGTACTCGACGCCGGAATCACGCAAGCCCCAGAAGATGACCTGCCAAAATGCCATCGCGAGCACCTACGGCCGTTATGGCCACGAGTACATCCCTTCCCTGGAGACCTGAGATGCGCATCGAGCGACCCAACAAAACTGAGTGGCCATGGGATCAGGTGATGCAAGAGCATCGCCGATGCCACCATCTCATCACGCTCGATGGCCGCGTGCACAACTGCAAGCGCGCCCGGCATCACGAAGGGCTGCATGACGCTTTCGAGGCGGCCAACGATGGCGGACTGGCGGTGTGGTGATGGGATTAGACGAGAAACGTGAGGTAGTCGAGGCCATGCTTTGCGCAGCTGGACATCACGACATCGTGATCGTAATCAGCGCCCACTGGGATAATGCCTCTCGATGTGATTGCAGAATCGAGGCTCCATGAGCGCCGTTATCCATGTCGAACAGGAACGCGATCAGTCCTGCCTTGGTGCCAGCGAAGCGGCTGGCGTTCTTGGCCTCGACAGGTACAACCCACCCATCAAGATCTGGCGCCGGCACCGCGGTCTCGAGGTCGAGGACACCGGGCCGAGCGAGGCAGCTGAGTGGGGCCAGTTGCTGGAACCTGTGGTACGCGGGAAGTACGCGACATCTACCCGGTCACGAGTACTTGTCCAGCCGGACTCGGTTTTGCTGACTGGATGGCTGCGGTGCACGCCGGATGGATTCGCGCATTCGACAATCATGGAGCCTGGAGTCGTGGAGGTTCATGCCGGATGGTTCCAGTCCATTGGTTTGTCCCGGAACATAGGATTGGTCCAGTGCAAGACCGCAGATGGATGGCTGGCCCATGAGTGGGACCATGGGCCACCACCGAAGTACGAGGTGCAGGTCCGGGTTGAGATGGCTGTTACCGGATTGCCATGGTGCGACATCGCTGCGCTCATCGGCGGCAACCGGTTCGTGATCCACCGGGTGCATCGCAACCTGGAGATCGAGGCCGCGATCTTGAAGTCGTTGCGCTCGTTCTGGACGCTCGTTCAGAACGGGACCGAGCCACTACCGGATCACACGAACGCCTGGCGCGCGCATGTGAGCGAGCTGATGCCACGCGACAGCAAGGTCGTCATCCCATCCGACGATGGCGTGCGCGACGAGCTGCTACTTCCGCTCCGAGCTGCCAAGGTACGAGCTGCAGCCGCCAAGGAAGAAGTAGACCGCCTGAACAACCACCTACTTCTCCACCTGTCCGCGCATGGCGCGACCGCACTCCAGGATGACGAGCTCGGCCGGTTCTCGGCCTACCGGGCCGGAGCCGGGATGGATTGGAAGGGGTACGCCATGGCTCTCGAGTCCGCTCTCAGGGGAGGCGAGCGACCAGCCGTGCTCAGCTTCAAGCGACCGGCTAAGACCTGGGCCATCAAGACCCCGCGCGGGTTCGCAGGGGATGACGATGAGTCCTGAAGAACAAGCCAACTTCAACCGAATCCTCGCCCAATTCCGCGAGGCGCAGGTGTACATCACGACCCTGGCACGCGAACTGGCGCTGTGCGCGGATGAACGCGAGCGTCTCGCCGCCGAGGTCCGGGACCTTCGCGCCGAGCTGACCGACTCCATCCCGGTGGAGATCGTCGACATCCCTACCGTGCAACGAACGACTACCAGGAGAACAGCATGAGCATGAAGAATGCCTACACCGAGAGTGGCCGGCGCATGGCAGAGGGGGTCAACCAAAGCAACGCGCTGGTCCGCCAGCTCAATGAGCATAAGGGGTACCTGGAAGCGAAGCTCCCCCAGCTCGAGAAGTGGATCACCGGAGGCGTGGACCCGCGCGCCCTGGTCCGCTTCGCCATGCTCGACCTGTCCGCGCCCAAGGCAGACAAGCTACGCGCTTGCTCCAAGGAGAGCATCTACACCTCGCTCCTCGCCTGCGCCGTCACCGGGCTCGAGCCGGGCGCGCTCAAGGGAGAGGCGTACATCGTCCCATTCGGCGGCAAGGCCCAGTTCATGGCCGGATGGCGCGGCCTGGTGAAACAGGCCAAGCGAAGCCGCGAGGTCATGACCATCAACCCCCAGGTCGTGTTCGAGCACGATGTGTTCGAGCTCGACCTGGGGGGCGGGACTCCACCGGTGCACCGCCCGGTATTGCGCGGAGACCGGGGCGCTATCATCGGCGCCTACGCCGTCGCCAAGCTCCTCGGCTCGCGCGATAGCATCGTGAGCTACGACGTCGAGTGGATGGATCGGGCAGACCTCGACGCGGTAAAGGCGGTGGCAACCGGACGCGGTATGAGCGATGCCTGGAAGGACTGGGGCGACCAGATGTGGCGAAAGAGCCCGATCCGCCGGCTCGCGAAGCGCCTTCCGCTCGGCCATGACTACTACGTCGGGCTCGCGGTCGAGCAGGCGCAGGAAGAAGGCAAGCGCAGCGACCGCGACGTCCTGGACATCGTAACCGATGGCGAGGCGAGCCGCACCGAGGCCGCTGCTGGGATGGCCGCCAGCATGCGAGAGCAGGTGGAGGACGCGCACGAGGTGACACCGGAGGAAGCCGCGGAGATCGCGCGGCAGGAACGAGAGGGAGCATGAACGAACGAGCCCCACGCCCGCGCGCCGCCGTCCTGGCGTTCATTGCGAGCATGAGCAGCATCACCGGCGATGCGGTCCGGTACGAGTACTCGTTCATCGAGCTGGTGTCGATGCTTGCGCAATCGCATTGTAATGGCGTGCCGCCCGGGGTGTACCACGCATGAAGCCACGCCCCGACCAAGTGCGCCCACAGGTCTCAGCTTGGGCTGTCGAGCGTCGCCTCAACGTGTACGACGTGCTCGACGACTTCGACGAGCGAGCCGCCATCCGCGAGTACCTCGGCGGCTACCCAAGGCGGAATGCAGAGCAACTCGCATTCCAAGACGTGAAGGAGATGAGATGAGCAAGCCCGGAGGATACGTCGCCCGTCGCCTCGAGTACCTGAGGACAGACCCATCACTGCTCGCCAAGCAGCGAGATAGGCGACTCGAGGATGCCGAGCTTGGCGCTGCGCTCGCGCTCGAGATGGCCACGCTGCGCATCCCGCTACCCAACGTCCTGAAGTACGCGCAGGACTATGAGGCCGAGCGCGAGCGCGAGCTCCGGTCTCGTCTGCTCCTGCCGCAGCTCCTGCAGGAGAAGATACTCCGGGCATGGCGGATCAAGTGAGCGATCACGAGCATGCTTGGGCTCCCATCCCGCTCTGCGTCGGGCAGTACAGGTGCGCATGCGGCGAGACCGCGTACCGGCACTGGAATGGGAAGCTTCGAGTCCACAAGCATCGCCAGGCCGGACGCAGCGCGGCGCAGTGGACGGCACGCCCACGCCTGTTGTCCGATGGCAGGGTGCCGCCGCTTCCGGTGAACGCTGGAGGGGAGCGGCGCCGGTGAGGGTCCGGGTGTGGAAGCCAGACGACCGGAGGTACGTTGCGTCGACCTGGGGATGGTCGAGCGGACTGTCGAGCACCACGATCGATCGAGTCCTGGACCATCCGTTCACCCGTGTTCTCGTGGTCGAGCGCGATCCCGAGCACATCCTCGGATGGCTCGCGATCGCCGCGCTTCCCAGTATCCGCCTGCTGCACTACCTGTACGTGCGCAGAGAAGCCCGCGGTGTGGGTGTCGCCCGGAAGATGATCGACGCAGCGTGGCCGGCGAATCGGTCGCTCGCTGCGCCGTTCATCTATACGGTGCCGGGTCCTGCAACCAAGCAGCTGCTCGCTCGGTTCTCAGCAACTCGGATGCATCTTGACGAAGCACTGGCGCACCGGTAGTGTCAGTACCAATGAAGAAGGACGGCAAGAATAATCCGCGACCGTGCGGATCGATATCGCTGAAAAGGTCGGTATATGATCGATTCCGCGAGTACTGTTTCTCGCGGAACCTGATGACAGGTCGGGTGCTCGAGCGACTCCTGTCAGACCTTCCGCCAGTCGAGAATAAGTAACACAACGCCCATGCAGTGTGGACGGCGACACGACGCATATCCGCGGGCTACCATCTTCTACCGCGGCACGTATGATTCCGAGCGTGTGCTCCTATGCGTAGACGCGGGTTCGATTCCCGTCATGGGCACGGAGGATTTCAATGAGACACCAGCCACTCGCAGACCGCATCATCGCGACTCCGGTATCGGAGCGCCGCCGCACGCCGGGGGGGATCTTCGTCCCCGATGTTGCGCAGGAGAACAAGCACGTCGCCTTCGCCACGGTGGATGCCGTTGGTGCAGGGCGCGTCAACGCGGAGGGCAAGGTCGTGCCGCTCACCGTGAAGCCGGGAGACGTCATCTGCTACCCACGCAAGGCCCCCGCGCTCATCCCGGTGATTGATGAGGATGGCAGGGAGAGCACGAAGCTCCTGATGCGTGAGGCGGAGGTCGTGAGCATCGTGCACGACCTTCCAGTCGTGTCGGCACTCACCGATGCCAATGGCCGGCTGTTGTCGGTCATGCCGCGCAGCCTGGCCATCCCCGACTCCGCATACCAGTCGCAGGAGGAGATGCGGGTCGCGGTCAAGGAGGGCTGGGCTGACCCGGACGAGATCGACCCGCTGCCGGAGATGCCGTCGTGAGCTGGTGGCAGGCGCTCGCCTGGAGCATCCTGCTCGCGACGATGTTCTTCAACTATGCACTCGGTGTTCGCCACGGTCGCGCGAGCGCGCGTCGCCTGGCATGGCGGGCTGAGCAGAAGCGATTCCGCACTACCGATGTCGCGAAGTTCGATGCGATGCTTAAGGACGCCTATCCGATGACCCAAGAGGTGAAGGACGTGCTTGCTGGGCAGCGCGCCCTATTGCCCGACTTCCTACAGCTCCGCAAGGATGCTCCGAAGACTGGCAGCGACTTCATCGTGCCAGTCGTGGTACCGGCATCACAGGATCGAAAGCTCGCGCTCGCGAAGTCTCTGCACGAGGAGATTCGCCGGAGGAAGTCGTGAGCGACCTACCTCCGGTGGAATCGTACATCCGATTGGAGGTCATCGGAGAGGAGATGACCTTTGCGATTGGGTTGGAGGATCGACCGGGTGATGACCTCCTCGAGATGGAGCGGAAGCTCGACGGATGGGCGGTCGCATCTGCGCAGCAGAGCACCCACCTCGGTGGAACCGGTGGCCTCCGAGAGGTCGCCAATGCGTTCCGCTCCTATGCCATCGTAAACTGTCCAGACCGATACTGGTTTTGCGAGGTCTGGTACAACAACAGCTATGGCTCGTTCTACCAGATCATCCAGCGGCCAGCGCGCGGAGTTGGGTTGTCGCGATGACCAACCTGGAGCATATCGCCATCGGGTTCATTGCTGAGGTCGAAGCCGCTGACCGAGTGCTGGAGCAGCGCGGTGCTGGTGGCCAACAGATTCCATTCCACGGTGACTTCGCATCGGTGACTCCATCCGCGATGGGGAGGCTCAGATGGTGGGCGAATGCCATGAAAGTGGAACTCAAGCCATGAGCCTATGCGCATGGTGCGGCCTACGCGAGGCCGCGTTCACATCACTTACTGATCCGGCATGCGACGAGTGCGGAAGCTCGTCGTCGGCTCGGGTCCACAACTACCTGGCGATGGTCGCCAGGAACAAGGAGCGATTCGATGGCGATTCTGAGAGTACAGTTCAGGGACCCGGTTCCGAGCATCGGTGAGTCGTGGAGCAAGGAGAAGAACGGCAACTCATTCACCCTCATCGAAAAGGGGGCCTGGCTGATCATCACCCCGGCGACTGGCAAGGCGCTGGTAGGGAAGCGGATGCGCGTCCCGGTGTCGAACGTCCTCGAGATTCTGGAGGAGGATGTCGTGGAGCGGATGCCATGACCGACCTCGTGTCCGAGGAGATGAGGCGAGCGATCGAGAACATCAACTCGATGCTCGATGTATCGCCGCAACGACTCATCGATGGGATTGCTCCTCATCTTCCGGTGACAGTTCTACATGGCGCCCGGCATCGCGCCTTCCAGTACTTCAAGGACTGCCTCGCGGCCCAGTCGCTCGCTCAAGCAGAGGCCGCCCGCGCGCAGGACCAGCTGCGGAAGGCGCTCGCCGACTTCGTAGCTTCGCTCAACGAGGCCGGCTGATGGGGCGCTGGACGAAGAGGCGCGATGCCAACGAGAAGGCCATCATCAAGGCGCTGACCGATGCCGGATGCACGGTGGCCAAGCTCGAGGGTACCGGCGTCCCTGACCTACTGGTGAGGGTTCCGGTGCAGGTCTATGACTTGGAAGACCTGCTGCTCATCATGGAGGTGAAGGAGACGGGAACGCACGCCACCCAACGCGGGACGATGCTCACCAAAGCCCAGGCGACATGGTGGGCAGCCTGGGGAGCGGCCCCTGCGATCGCCGAGTCGCCCGAGCAGGCGCTCGCGCTGGTTGCGGCGCTCAGACTCCGCGCAGCAAGCTGACGCCGAGCTTGGCCTTGAGCCGCTCGAGCTCGAGCGCGCCCGGGTCATCGATCGATCGTGCTGTGCCGCTGCCGGCCAGCTGGAAGTGCAGCTTGGCGAGCGCGCATGTCCCGATCTCGAGACCGGCATGTTCTGCCTGTCCTCCGAGGAGGATCCAGTCGATGGCACCACCGCCGGCCAGGGAGCGAACTGCGGATACGGCCAGCTGGAGCCCGAGCGTTGCCAGGTCACCGGCGTTTTCCTTGGTGCAGTCGAGCACGGCTTGGCCACCCTCGGTCACGATGGCCTTGGTCTGCGCGCACGAGCTCGCGCCCAGGATGGCGGTGAGCGCGATGGCTACCGGCTTCACTGAGCGTCTCGCTTCCCCAGGGCGACGTCGATGCCATCTCGGATCTTGTCGTCGATGGTGTTCTTCGTGAGTGGGGCGATGATGTGGAGGACAAACGACAGCCCCCCGAGCACGGCACCCGCGAGTGCCATCCAAAATGTGGAATCCATTACGATCTCCTTTTGCTGTGGTGGTAGCGTCCACCGGGCGGAAGCTCGGTGGGGGTGACTTCCTTGATGACGTCGAGACGGCGGCGGCGCTCGCTCGGCGGGTATTGAACGGCCTGAGGAGGCGGATGTGGCTCGACCGGCGTGTGCTCGTGCACCCAGTCGGCGATGTGGTCGAGCTTCGCGGCGACGGTCGCCTGCGAGCTGGCCACCTGCGCGGCGTGCTCGATCTGTGAGCGGGCGATCTCCCGGGTGGCCGAGGTGTTGTCGTCGAGCGACTTCACCACCCGGTCGAACGCTGCGGTGATGCTGACGACAGCGCGCGTCCCGAACCAGTGGACCAGCTTGACGAAAGCGCCGCCGACGCCGACGAGCGCACCCATGAGCGCGGCGAATTGCGCATCGCTCACGGGGCACGCCATCGCTTCCCGGCCTCGATGGTGAGGCCGACGCCCGGCGGCATCTTGAGCGGGTCGATGGGGCCCAGCAGCCCGGCGCCGATCAGCTCGAGCTGGTCGTGGATGACCTCGGTGACGCCTAGCCCGTATCCCGATGCGTACCGCATGGAGTTCGTGCTGGACATGAACCGCACGTGGCGCAGCGAAACCTGTTCGGTCGCGCATCCGGGGGCGTTGTTGACGCTGACGCCGTACTGGCCGAAGTCAGAGATGGTGCCGCCGTGCACGCTCACCAGGCCGATGGGGGATTCTGCGAGGCTGCAGCGGATGTATACGCCGCTCACGTACGGCGCCGCCACGCCGTTCCCGGTGAGGTCGTTGTCGGTCAGGAACACGGCGAGCGCGTTGTTCACGCTGATGCCGTGTGTGACGCCGTTCGCCCTCAAGTGGCATCCCTTGATCCGCACGGTCTGCGGGCACTGACCGGCGCCCGTCCCGGTGATGTCGATGACCTCGCTGGATGGCCCGAACAGCTCGAGCTCGCAGTCGCGCATGGTGATGCGGTCGCAGGCGCGGTACACGCGGACCGCCGGCTTGTTGACGCTGTGGCCGCCCCAGCACTCGGCGAGTAGGACATCATCCGCCCAGCAGATGATCACCGGGCCGTTGATCTCGCACTGGCTCACGTTCCAGCGCCGGGTACGCCGGGCGGCGCCGCTACCGGCGATCGCCAGCACGTAGTCGCCGCTGGCCCCATGCGCATCGAGTAGGCATCGAACGACCGACACGTTGTCCGGTGAGTCGGCGGTCGTTCCGGGCTCGGAGTCTAGCTGCTGCGCGGTGTTCCCGATCAGCTCGCAGTCGCGGATAACCACGTTGCGGACCGGGCCGCCCAGCGTGATGCCGTTGCGGCGGTTCGCGACACACACCACACGATCGATGAAGATGCGCTCACCGGTGTAGAGGTAGATGCCGTCGCCACTGAACGCCACCGCGGTAAGCTGTGACAGCGTGAGCCCGGAGCCCATCGCGAACACGCCCGCGCGATGTTCATCCGCCGGCATCGCGCCGGCATTGCCGTCGAGCGTCATGCTCTCGATGAGCACGCTGTCTCCCTCGACCTGGAGCATGCGGACGCTGCCAGGAACGGGGAGCTGGACGAGCCGGCATCCGGTCTGCGACTCGCCGTGTACGCGCGTGTTCGGCGGCACCTTGAGCGAGTAGTACTTCCCGCCCGGTGCCTGCCCGAGCGCATACACGCCGTTGGGGATGAGCAGGTCTCCGCCTGCAGCTGCATCCAGGGCTGATTGCAGCGCCGATCGATCGTCTGTCACTCCATCGCCGACTACTCCGAAGAACTTTGCATTGATCTGTGCCATAGGGGTTCCCTCCTCAGGTCCAGGGGATGGACCATCCAAGCGTCTGCAGCAGCGTCTTCACCTGCGCGTCCGACAGCTCCGCAGCCGCGCCCGTGAACTCACATCCATACAAGTATCCCACAGAGGCAATCGTGCCTGCCACTCTTCCGAACGTGACCAGGTTTCCGCTCGTGGGTAGCACGTATGTCGTGCTGAGCTTCTCCTGATCGGTGAACAGCGCGGCGGTGGTCGCCGTGTTGTTGATCCGCAGCAGCACCGGGCGCACCGCGACGCCGACCGCGTTCACGGTCTGCACCGTGGCCCCGCTCACGAGCTGGAGCTTTCCAGTGGTGATCATGAACTGCGTCAGCGCGTTCGCGGCGACGCCGCTGATGTCGCGCACGCCCGCCGGGATCGCATTGAAGTCGACGAAGCACATCACGAGCGTGCTCGTCAGCGACGGATTCGGAGCGGTCGCCAGGTTGCGCATCGCCGCCGCCTGGCCATCGATGCCGCGGATGGAGAACCGCGAGTATCCCGGCACGGCTTGCTGGTAGAGGCTGATGCTCGTCGGAGTGAGCGTGATGGCTCCGATGCTGTCGGCCGCGTTCCCGCTTGCCTCCTGCATGTTCCAGACGCTCGCAGGATTCCCGGTCGCGAGCCCGGCCGCCGCCATGAGCAGCGTCCACTCGGCAGCATTCGCCGGGAAATACTTCTGGCCGCCGGCATCGAACGTGACACCGGCGATCGCTCCGCCGCTGTTCGCGATGGGGTCGGCTGACACGCCAACGGCCGGACCCACGCGCGGGCCGACCTTCGGACCGACGCGTGGACCGATCATGCCTTGCCCCAGCAGAGGACGCGGACCACGCCGCCGGTGCCGGCGACGACCGCCTTTACCCTCATCCGCCGAGTCCCGAAGTTGCCGACGTGGATGGTACTGCCGCCCGCGGTACCGCCGGCCACAACCAGGGTGAGGTTCGTCGCAGTCATGCCGCCGGCGCCGGATCCGCTGACGTAGGTGCCGCTCGGGTTCTCCTGCATCCAGTTGCCAGCGGTCGAATCGAATGGGCTCACGTCGACCTGCGAGCCCTGCGCGCTCGGCATGTTGGTCGTCTCAATCGTCCAGGTGACGATGATGCTCGCGTCCCAGAGCAGGTGGACGCTGTTGAGCGGCGCCGACTCTCCGCCGACCGGGAACACGTAGGTCGTCCCGCTCGCCAGGGTCACCCCCTTGGTCGCTGGGTCGCCGACACGCGGCTCGACCTTCACGCCGGTCGTCAGAACGAGAGCAGGTACATCGATATTTAGTGGGTGCGCGTAGTTCATGGTCGGTCTCCTGATGTCATGGTGGCGAGCGGAACCGGTGCGGTGAGCTTGAGCGGAGCCATCGGCGGGGTCGCCGGCTGTGGTGGCTGGTAGGCTTCCTGTGCCCAGGCCGCGTACTCAGGCGTCGAGGTCGGATCGGTGGGCAGCCGGAATAACATGCTGAGCTGCTGGCGCATCCCCGAGCTGATTGGCTTGGCCTCGCTGCTGCGCTCGATGAGGCGCCGCTGCGCGGCCGACCAGAGGTTGGGGTACAGCGTGCGGATGGTCTCCGCGGCCTGTGGCGTGAGTCCCTGGCCGGCGGCGGCATCCTCAAGCACCCCAGCCGGATCGCTCGCGGCGCGCACGTAGCGCGACCACTCGTACATCGCAGAGCGGCTCGGGGACCACTCGATGACCCCTGGCAGGATTCCGGCATGCATGGGCGGCTTGGGCATCTTGTCGAGCAGGAAGTTGACCTGCTTCTCGAGGTTGTCGGAGATCATCTGCACGAGCTCGGGGTCCGCGGTGTGGATTCGCCCGCGCACCGCCCGCGCCATCGCACCGGGCTGCACCGCTGCGGCCAGCTCGCTGGCGCGGCGCCGGTACATCTCGCCGAGCTCGCCACTCTTGGGCTCCGGCTTCATGCTCTCGTCCGGGTAGCCGCCGTCGAACAGCTTGTGCCCGAGGATCGCAGCAACACCCCCCGCCTTGGGCGCCGCCGCCCGCACCGCTCGCTCACCCAGGCCGAGCATCCGGTCCACAGCGGAGTACACACGCTGGGTGACCTGCGCGGCCTTGCCGGCGATGGCCGTTTCCGCGCTCGCACCGATGCGTCCGCCGAACCGACCGAACGCCTTCCCGAGGATCTTCGCCTTCAGGTAGGCGCTCAGCACCGGACCGATGACCGGGATGTCGTGCGGGTTTGGCAACGGCACTCCCATCATACGCAGGGCCTCATAGATGGCTCCCGCGTTGCCCAGCGCGGAGCCCACGCCAGGCTTGGCCGGCGCTGCGATCGCGCCGATCGCATGCTCCTCCTTGATGCGCGCGCCAAGCCCCGGCTCAACCACTGTGCGATCGGCGACCTGGGCTTCCCTGGCGCGGCCAGCGATGCCTTTGTCGACGATGGTCTTGTCGACCGAGGCGCCCTTGTTGGCTGCGCCCGGCAGGACATCCTCGGATGACAGGATGCTGCCGGCGCGGTCGGTCAGCGCCGCCGCGCGCTCGATCGGGGTCTGCCCGCCCAGCGCGAGATGGCCGCCGCTGGCATCGACCGCCGCGCTCATCTGCGCCACCTGGTCGTGCGCCGTGCTGGTTGCGCGCCGCTGCGCCTCACGGAACGCCTCAGCTCGTGCGATCGCGGCCTCCGGGACCTTGAGCCCCTGCTTCTGTGCTTCCTCGACCAACGCAGCCTGGGCCGCCTCATAGCGGCTGATGGCCGGCGCCGCGCGCACGATCTCCTCGGACAGGTTCGGGTCACGCCGCTCGAGCGCCGCCTGCACCTTGTCCTCGGGGAGCGCGGCTGGCTCCTTCCAGGCGATGCCGCCGGGGCCGCCCGCTGCCAGCTCGGCATCCATCTGCTCGTCGTACTTGCCCAGCCAGCGCTCCATGTTGGCGCGGGCATCCCGCAGCTCGTTCTGGGCGTCAGCGAGCGAGCTGACCTGCGGATCGCTCTTGGCCAGCTCAGCAGTGACTCGGGACTGCCGGCCCATGCGACCGACCGAGGTCAGCGTCTCGCCCTTGTCCAGCAACGACTTGGTACCGGCGAGCAGCGACTCGAGGTCGTTGCTGGCGGCGGTTGCCGCCTTTGGAGCTCCACCAAGGAGTGCCATCAGGTCGCCTGGCCCACCCACCTTATCGGGGGTCCTCGGGGGAGCACCGCGTAGGACATCGTGCTCAGCGGGCTCCGCTCCGGTGCTCCACTTCACCTTGATGGGCTTGTCCAGCTCGATGGCCGCCGCGATCCGATGCCGGCCGCCCTCCACCTGCACCTTGCCGCTTGGCGAGACCAGCAGCGACACAGGCTCGCGCTGACCTTCCTCGATGGCCTGGCGCGCCTTGGCGTTCCGCAGTTGGTCTGCATGTCCGCCGGGCGGCTCGTAATAGCCATGTTCAGCGAGCGCGCTGGCCGGGATGGTCGACTCTTCCCAGTCCTGCCCTGACTTAGTGAGTCGGGCCTTGAGCGAGTCGTAGTCGGGCACGTCGCGGGCCGCCGGCGCCGGCTTGCGTCCAACCGCGGTGCTCTGCTCAACCGATGGTGCTTCGACGGCGGCCGGACGCCTCCGACCGACCGAGGTGGCCTGCTCGGGGACACGCTTGGGGATCTCCGCGCCGATCTCCCCGAACTCCGGCGCCTGCAGTCCCTTGAGCAGTGACTCCAGCTCTGCATCATGACCTTCGATGCGCCCACCCGGCATCCCGACCTCGGGTGCCTTAAGCCCGGTCATCAGCCCTTCCAGCTCATCCGGTGTGGCTTGCAGCGCCTGCATCCGTGCGGCGAACTCAGGGTCCGTGGCAACGCGTAGATCAGTCCGCTCGCGGATCGCGTTCTCGACCACGTGATCGAGCTGAGCGCCATCGTCCACCGCGTCGGAGATGACCCGCGCGCTCGAGCGCTGAACGTCGTCTATAGCTCCACGTGCCATGTCCTGCTTGGGGAACAGCGCCCGAGCGGCTACCGTCTGCGGCTCACCGCCCAACGCGCCGCGGATGCGCGCCAGCCCTTCGCCGGCGAGCGACAGTCCGCCGGCGCCTACTCCGCCCCAGAGCGCGCCTTGACCCAGCGCACCCACGAAGGCATCCGCCGACAGTTTGCGATCGCCCAGCGCGACGTCCGAGACGTAGGCGCCCGCGTTCTGCAGTGCACCTTCGGCGGCGCCGGCACCGGCGATCGCCGCCGTCCTGCCAACCACACCAGCCCCCTCGCCAAGGGCTGCCACGCTGCGCCCGAGCCCGCTCGCGAGTCCCGCGGGGGAACGCGCCAGCAGCGAGCCCGGTGCTGCCAGACCGCCCGCGAGCGCGCCGCCGAGTTGGCCAGCCACCTGGAGGTTGGGATGCTGCTCGCGCGCGGCCTGGAGTTGCTCGAGCTGGCCAGGGTCGAGCAGTCCGCGCAACGCGACGTCACTGGCGCCAAGTGTCAGCCCGGACAGTCCACCGGCGACGCCCGAGGTGATGCCGCCGATGATCCCGCTCTGGTCCGGCGCGACCGGCGCGGCCGTGGTCTGCGCGGCCTGCTCGACCGAAATGGGCGAGTACCCAGCGGCGATCGCATGCTCGACCTGATCATCCGGGACGGTGACGACCGCGCCCTGTGGGGTGCGGAGGATACCCACTAGCGCCCGGCCTGGGCGCGGGGGCGCCCGAACTGGTCGAACAGCTGGTCATACTGCTGGATGGCTTGCGCCTGGAGCGGGGGAAGGCGCGCGAGCACCTCCTGATAGAGCTTGGGGTCTTCGGCACGCACTAGGGAGATGATGCCACTACCCAGTGACGGCCGGGCGCCCCAGGTCGCGGGGGACTCCGCATTCGGGTCGAACTTCGGGCCCTTGAGCAGCGGCTGGGCGAGGGTATCGGCGATCCGCGCCCGCTCGGCGTTCGAGGCGGTCTGCGCGGCGCGCACAAGCCCGCGCGCCCGGTCATCGTCCGCCGGGTCGAGCCCGTAGTTGCTGCGCACACCCTCAGCGTTGGTGCGCGTCGAGGCGGCTTGCACCCCGGCCTCGTTGGCGACCTCGCCGGCCGCCGCGTTCAGGTCGCCGCCTTTCTTGCCGGCGGCGCTGACAACCGTCCCCCACTGGTCGGGTGCCACCGCGCGCGTGCTCAAGCCGCCGAGCTCGGTATCGGTGCGCCCGCCGAACGTGGCTTCCGGTGCCGCATCACTCGCGCGCGGAACCCATCCATCCTTGATGCCGTGCGCGCGGAGCGCGGTATCGACGTTGGTTCGGATCGCACCCTCAACGGCTTCGATCGAGGCCACACCCGGCGCCTTCCGTCCGACCCGGCTCATGATCGACGAGGGGTCGAAGTTGAGCACCTCGTTCTTGATAGAATCGAATGCCCTCGGGCTGTTCCGCTCTCCGATGGTGCTGGCGTACTGTGCGATCGCCGCACCGAGCTGGGACTTCGCCGCCGCCCAGCCTTCGCGGTCCCACGCGGCAGGGTCGGTGCGCAGGAACTCCTTCACCTTGGCGGTCGCGTCGATGATGGCTTGCGAGCTTGCGAGCTGAGTGCGGATCTCCTTGCGAGCTTCCTTGTCGGCGACGACGGCGACCTCACCAGACCTTGCCTCGTTGCGAAGCTCCTGCGCCTTCTGCTGGAGCGCCTGACTTTGCGTCGGGTCCTGTCGAGCTTGTGCTTCGAGCTTGTCAGCTTCGCCGACCATTTCGCGACCGCGCGCGGTGAGTAGTGGGTCTCCGGTCGTGGGATTGAAGATGCCCTCCTCGCCGACCTGCTTGGCCTTGGCCGCCCGGTCCTTCTGGCCAAGCTTTTCGTACTCGACGGCGAGTTGGTCCATCTCCTTCTTCTGGTCGAAGAGGAATTTCTTCTCGTCGAGCTGCTGCGCGCGGCCTGCGATCCCGACCCGGGCGCCCTCGAGCGCGAGCTGGCGCTTCTTCACCTGCAGATCGCCGAGCTTGTCGGCGACGCCGAGCTGCAGCACGCCGGCACGCTCCTCGAGCTGTGCTGCCGCGGTCTCGGCGTTGAGCTTCGCGTCCGGCGCCGCGTACTTCGCGCCGATCGCTCGGATGTCGGCGGCCTGTGCCTTGAGCTGCGTCGCCTCGAGAAGCTGAGCCGCCGCGCGCTGGTCGCCGGTCATGGCGGTGTAGTTCTGCAGCTGCTGCTGGGCGTGGTTGACCGCCCGCCCCTTCTTCTCGAGCTCGGTGCGCTGCGCCTCGACGTCATCCTGGATGCCCTTCTGGATGATGTCCAGGGCGGGATTGCCCGGCTGGCGCATCATCGCCTGCCCTACGCTGGACAGGATGATGGCGATCGCCGATCCGATCTTCTGACCGGTGCCGGCGGACTTCCACTTCCGGTTCGGGTCGATGTGATATGCGGCTTCCGCATCGACCGCCTTGTTGATATTCGCGGTCAGCGTCGAGCGCATCTCGGCGTCCGCCGCGTTCTGTGCGGTCTGCTTGGCGACCTGGTCCTGTGCCTGCGTCGCCGCCTGCTCGTAAATCGGCCGCTCCTCCTGCGCCCGCGCCGCGCCGAGCTCGCCCTTGACCTGCTGTGCCTGCTCCTGCCGGCCAAGCGCCTGCTCCGTTGTCTGCCCTGCCCGCTGGATGGCCTGCTCCGCGCTCGGCGGAGGTCCGCCCGCGAGCTGGGCTTTCTGGGCCGCGGGATTCTGAGTCGGCGCGCCCTTGAACGCCTCAACCGGGACCCTATACTCCACCGGCGGTACCGCTGGGATGGGTGCCGGTGGCGTAGGGGTTGCTGCCGGTGCCCATCCCATGCCGTTCAGCACCTCCGGCGGAAGGTTCGGCTGGGGCGCGAACACCGGCGGCTGGTCCGGCGTCGGCGCTGAGCCACCCTGCGGTGCGAAGCCGAACTGAGGCCACTGGTAGACCTCGGGCGGGATGAACGGCGCGGGCCCCGGCATCAGCGCTCCTCGAGCTTCCGCAGGCGCTTGTTGAGCCGGGCGCCGGCCGCGAGGAGCGTGCTGATGGCCTTCCCGGCATCAACCGCCAGGCCGTCGTCGGTATCCTGGACCATTCGCGCGCCCGCGCGACTCTTGCGCAGGTCTTGCGCCATGACCCAGGTCCATTCGCCTTCACCGTGTTTCCGATCCTTGTAGCGCCCGCTCTTGGGTGACAGCGCATCGAGCATCTCGTCGATGTCGTCGCTGGCGTCCGAGACATCGGTCTTGAGCCGCTCATCGGAGAACAGCGCCATGGCACCCCCAAGACCGGATAGCAAGCCACCCGAGGATGCGGCTGCGGCCTGGTTCTGGCCCACCCCCACGCCCACGTCGGCGTTGTACTTGGTCTGGTTCAGCTGGGCCAGCTGGTTCAGCAACTGCATGTAGTTGTTGCTGTTCATTTGCTGGCCCTGCTGCTGGAGCTGGGCGTTCGCGAGGTTGTTCTGCTGCTGGAACCCCGCGTTCTGGCCCGCCGCCTGCTGCTGGAACCCCGCGTTCTGGCCGGCGACGCCGATGTCCGCGCCCCGACCGGCGGCGCCGACTTGGCCGAGTAGACCTTGCGCGCCCATTTGGTCTTGGAGTGCGGCCTGCTGGCCCGCGCCGGCCGCGCTGGAGCCGAGGGCGGCGCTCTGGTTGGCCGCATTGCGGTACGCCAGCCCGGCCATGGGACCGCGCTGGGACCGTGCCATCGCCTGCTGGGCCGCCTGGGCATTCGCGTATTGGCGCTGGGCGGCGAGCTCGCCGGCACCCTGCTGCTGGCCGCTGGCAATGCCCTGAAGTTGGCCCATCTGCCGGAGCTGTGCGGCGCGGAACGGGTCGTTCCCGAGCTCCAGCTGGGCGCCCTGACCCATGTTGGCGGCCTGGGACTGCGGCACAGCCTGGTTCGTCAAGCCGAGCATCCCCTGGTCGATGAAGCCGTTGAGCTTCCCGGCATCCTGATACTGCGTCGGCGCGTGGTTCGTCGGCGTCGTCGCCAGGCCGGCCGGGTCGAAGAACTTGCGGATGTCGAACTGATCATACCAGGACATCAGGAACCTCCTGCGCGTGCAGCGCCGATCGGAATCCGAGAGGACAGCACGCCACCGACGATAAGCAACTCGCTCAGCTCGAAGCTCGCCCCGGCATCGCCGAGCGCCTCGACGTCGCTGATCTGGAACGAGATGGACTGGCAGCGCCGGTTGATGTGCAGCGAGCGCTGGTACCGCGTCCCGTCGAGCCCCGGGCCGCCGTATGCGCCCACGCCGTAGGGGCCGACACCATAGAGCGAAGGGTTCCAGTTGCTGTTCACGTCGATGTCGATCGGCGCCGAGTACGCGGTGTTGTAGTCGAGCCTGAACCGGACCCGCAGCGTGTGCGGAGATTTCCACTCGCCCAGGAACATCGCCCAGATGATGCGCTGCCAGCTCTGCAGAAACTGCGCGAAGTGGAGCTGCGCGGTCTCGATGAGCATCGGGATCTGCTGGTTGTCATCGCGATACGCGCCGCGGGTCTCGCGAAACACCCTCGAGTCGTTGCGGAGATAGTGGTACGTATTGTCGACGACGACTGCATCAAGGCCCTCATGATTGGTGAAGGTCGACCACTGGTTCCTCCGGTAGTCCCACAGCAACGAGCGACCGCTCGCGGTGAGCGCGATGACGCTCTGCCTGTCAGGGAGCAGCGTCATCCGCGATACGGTCTGCGAGTCGTATCCCGACACCATCGTCCCGACGTCGCGGAGCTGGCGATCTCGGCCGAGTAGCACGATGCCCTTGCGCGACTGGAACATCACGCCGACCGGCGTATCGCACACGCTCCCCGATGAGGAGCAGCCGGCATCCGTGGTGACGATGTCACTCGGCGAGAACCCGCCGTTCACCGGCGTGCCGCTGTCGTCCGGCCCGGGACCCGAGAACACGAAGACGGCTGTGTCGCAGAGTGGGTAGACCCCGTCATCCATGATGGCGATCGCCGTGACCGGTCCGCCGGCCTGGTCCACGCGCAACGCGAGGTCCACGGGCGCCTGCAGCGCCACATCATCGGCGAGAAGTTGGGAGAACCGCACGATGCGCTGGTCGGTGGAGTCGAGCCAGAAGATGCGGTTCTTGCCCGCTGCGATGACCTCACCGCTCCACGATGCCGGCGCGTTGCTGAGCACGCCGCCGTTCGTGTACAGCGGCTCGCGCGCGCGCACCTGGATGTCGGTGAGGTTGTCGGTGAAGGTCACCGTGTCGACGGTGAAGTCATTCACAACGAAGCGGTTATCGCCCGTGCTCACCGTCGGATCGACGTCGGTGATGCGGTAGAGAGGGATGCTGGCATCGGTGCCGGTCGCCCCGACCTCCGACCGGGCGATGCAGATGCGCACGTTGCCGAACCGCGAGAGCCGACACGTCGGGATCGTCAACGTCACCTTCTGCGGACCGCCGGTGACCGTGAACAGAAACTTCACTCCGACCGGACCGCGATGCACCTCACCTTGCGCATCCTGTGTCTCGTACCAAGCCGCGTAGATGTACGACCCATTTGGGATCGCGCCCGCGCCGCCCAGCGCGACCTGCGTGCTCAGCGCGGTCGGCACGCCCGAGGTTGAGAACCCGAGGTCCGGTGCCGTGTGAAAGTCGGCTTCATGCCACGCCTCACCGTCGTAATGCTGGGGCGACGACGATGACAGGTAGAGCCCACGCCCGAACTGCACCGCCCGGTATGGCGCCAGGCAGTTGAGCGTGCAGAGCTTGATGCCCTGTTCACTGAACTGGTCGCCGTTCGCAGATGCCAGCTGGATGCGATAGGGCACGCAGACCGCATGCACACGCGAGAACTGGTCGGTGTCCGCGAGGTCGACCGCCATCACGCTCGGCAGATGCTGAGACCATGCCCGCGTTCCTGGCCCGGTGGGGCGCATGATGAGCCCGCTCGCCTCGCCGGGAAGCACGCGCGAGATGATGGTGTTGCCCGGCGAGCTGATGCCGCTGTCGTCGGACAGCCGCAAGCAGGCCACGTAGGGGAAGAAGCGGACGGTGTGCGCGATGAACACGTACACGTCCCCACCCTGCGGGCTCGCCACAGATGTCGCCGGACCGCCGTCATGGAAGGCGCGAGAGACCAGGTTGTGCCCTCGCAGGCTGGTCACCGGGCCATGGGTGTTGATGCCGAGGATGATATCGAGCTGAGCGCTGTCGAGCACCGCTCGATCGGTGACGGTTGCGTTCTGCTCGGCGCACCACCATCCGCCGATGGTTCCGCTTGCCAGCGTCGCCCCCCAGTTGAAGGCGACACGCGCATATCCGGCGGCGGCCACCGGCGAAGTGAACGTCGCGAAGCTCGCGAAGCTCAGGTCATCGATGTAGGTCGTCACGATGCGGGTCGAGCCGCTGACGGCCGCGATACCGATGGCCTCGAAGGTCGGGCTGTGGGCGATCGCCAGCGGACCGGTGGATGCCGCACTGGGCAGTTCGACCGCAGATGGTAGGCCGCTCACCGGTGAGCCGATGGTCCCGTCCGGCGCGATGTACGCGACCTTGTAGCCGAGGATGTTGGGGGGCGAGGTCGGCGCGCACCAGGCGATGATGCCCGGACGCACGAACGAGCCGGCCGGCGCGAAGGGGGCCGCCTCAGCATCGTAGAACGGACGAGCTCCATCCAAGTCGCTCACTAGGACGCTCACCGCTGGAGCTAGCGCTGGCTGTGCTGGGTTGATCAACGCGAGCTGGACGAAGCCCAAGTCCTGCCGCGTCCACAGCACATGGATCACCTCGCCCACCGCGAGACAGCGGACGTTGCGCGCGTTCGTGCTCGAGTCGAGCTGCTGTTGTGAGAGCAACATGCGCCCGGTCGACTGCTCGAACACCGAGCACCACACGCCGCCGCGAGAGTCCTCCCAGGCGGTCACGCGGATGCCATTGCGCTCGGCGACATCGGGCTGCGTCTGCCACGTCCCCGTGCGCGCCACCGGAACCGTTGTCAGCGTGGTAGCTGCGACCTCGCCGGTGTCCGCCCATTCATCGCTCGATGGCCTGTGTGAGTAGGCCCTCTTGTCCGTAAATAGGATGACCTCGTCGTCGCGTGACGCGAGCCCGCGCGCGTTGGCGATGTCTCCGGCTGCGGATTGAATGCTGAGCGACAATGACTCATATCCATTGCGCTTCTTGAGAGTCGCAGCCTTATCGAACACGGCATTCTGCAAGTCGAGTAGCTGTGTGACCGGGACTTGTTTGGACTCGGTATCGGTGTCGACACCGCCCCCGAATCGGATTGGCAGTGGCGTAGGCGTCACTGGCATGACACCATCCCCGCATGCAAATCCTCATGCTGGTTGTGGCGCTGATGGCCGGGTGCTCTGCTCGCTCGTTCGACCGTTCGACGCTGATCACGAGCACCGCTATGCTTGCGTGGGACTGGTCGCAGACCCGCGGCATGGCCGAGCGCGGGTGGGCCGGCATGGAAGAGGACAACCCTATCCTGGGTCCAACACCCGATACGCGGGGTGTAGACGCCTACTTCGCATCGACGATCGCCATCAACTTCGTGTTGTGGATGGTTCTCCCGCCACGATGGCGTTCGGTGATACCGGTCGCGGTCACCGCAGTCCAGGCGCGCACGGTCATGGACAACGCACCACGAACCGGCATGTTCGGGCACTGACCTCATGGATTTATCGACCATGAGTAGACGACGTCCCCAGACCCCGGACCGCTTTCAGCGACCGTGAGATGATAGGTCTTTCCAGCCGCGAGCACGTTGCTGATGCCGGCGAGGTTGTTGGTCAGCGTAACCTTGGTAGCGCCCGCCACCGCCGAGGAATTCGAGCTGATGGTGGTCGCAGCGCCGGTAGTCGTGTCGACTTCGATGAAGTTCGCCGTGCACGTCGTACCAGCGCCGGATATCTTATTGATGAACACCGACCATGACGACGCATTCTGGTTCACGGTGTGGACGCACGGACAATGCACAGCTGACGCAGTTCCCAATGCGAATCCAAGAGAAGTGATTACAGGGGATCCACTGATGGCCGTGGCCAGTCCGAAGTTGAAGACGATCGGGTCTGCACTCGCGCCGATCACGCCTGCGGATGTCACGGTCATCGGCCGTGTCCCCGCGGTGTGCAGCGCCGCCATCCAGGTCAGGTCGTAGCTTGCAGCGAGCGCGGCGGGTGACTTCAGGCGCACCCGGTTCGTGGGCACGCCGGCTGCCGGGTTCGCCTTGAACTCGAACAGGTCGAGGTCAGCGCTGCGCAACCGCGCGTACTGTCGCACTGCCGAGCCGACCTGCTGCTGGAACCAGTAGGAGTCGGTGGCGTCGTCGAAGATCTCTAGCGCTCCCACCGAGGCGTAATCGCCGCCGATACCCCCAGTGAACGCGGCAACGTTGAGCGCTGAGCCTGCGGTGACCTTGATGTTCGTTCCGGCGGTCGAGCGGAAGTATAGTTCGTTGGCGCTGAGCCCGGAGGTCCCGTCGGACACGAAGAACGCAGCGGCGAGCGCGGTCGGCACTGCCCCGGGCTTGAAGTCGATCGCCGTGAGGTCGGTGATGGCGTGGCTGGTCCCGCCGCTGGCCCAGGAGACGTCGGCGTTGATGTCGAGCCCCGCGGCCGGGACTTTGACGCCGAGCCCGGTCGTGTGGCTGTGGAGGTCGATCCGGGTGGAGATGGCGTTGAGGAGCGCGCCCCACACATCCGTGGAGGCGTGGTCGTCCGGCAGGACGAGACCCATGTTCGGTGTGGTGGTCATGTCACTCCGTGTACTCGTCGATGATCACGACGCCAGGCATCCCGGCGCCCCCGGTCTGGCCCACGCCGCTGTTGTTCGCCGCCGCCCCGCCGCCCCCGCTTCCCTTGCCCGTCCCTGAGTCACCCGCGCTCGCGCCGTTCACCGGCCTCCCGCCGCCCCCGAATGGGCTCGAGCCGCCGTTGCCACCGTAGAACGCGCCATCCGATGGAGTCCAGCGGCCATGCATGCCCGCGGTCCCGGCCGTGACGTCCGCTAGTGAGCTTCCGGTCTGCGGCGCGCCAGGGAGGGGTGCCTGAGCGCCGGCTGAGTTGGGGGAGCCCGCCCCCCCGGTCCCACCTCGTGCCGTGTAGGTCGTGCCGTTGAGCACCAAGCTGGTGTCGCCACCGGTGCCGCCGGTGCCGCCGGTGTTCGCGCCGGCCGCGCCGGCCGCGCCGATCGTGACAGGTCCGCCGGTGATCCCCGTGGCCGAGCTGACCCGAAGCTCCAGGTACACGCCGGACCCGCCGCCGCCGCCGACCGCGTTGCCCGCCACCCCGCCACCGCCGCCACCGCCGCCACCGCCGCCACCGACCATGCGCACGAGCACGAGCGTGGTCCCGGCTGCTGGGGTGTACGTGGACGAGCTCGAGAACAACTTTCGCCCAAGCCACCGGGCCCCCTCTTCGACATCCGACAAGCGCTGTCGGGCAGCGTTCAGGCTGGCCACGATGGTCGTGAAGTTGCGGTTCGTCGGCTGGTCGTCGACCTGTCCGACCGCGAGGGCGTCGCCGGCTGCGGGCCGCACGGGCCGCGTCGCCGGCATTACCAGTCCCACCCGTCGAACGCGTAGCTTCCGAGCTCGTCGCGGTTCGGATTGTCGAGCAGGGAGAACGCCTCGCCGGCATCGCGCGCGTCGGCGGCAACCTGGAGCTTGCTGACGAGCCGCTCGATCTGCCGCTCTGCGCTCACCGTGGATAGGTCAGAGCGCTCGAGCAGATCGCGATGGGCGATGTGCACCACGAGCCGCGCCTCCGCCGGAACGTCGAACTGGAGAGCGGTCACATCCGCCGTGGACGCGAACTGCTGCGGCTGTGGGATGTAGTAGAGCTTCGCCACCCCGGCGGTTGGCTTGGGCGCGAAGATGAGGTTCTGCGCCTGCACCCGGTAGCGGATGCCATGCATCGTGTTCGCGACCTGCGCGGTGTAGATGTGCTGCGTGTCGAGGTCGTAGGGATACGCGCGATAGAACCGCGATCCGTCTGGCGACACGTCGACATGACGCAGCTTGTAGAAGTTCGCGCTGACGCTCGCCAGCGAATAGGTGTCCTGCCCTGCGACGAGCGTCAGCGTTGTGTCAAGCGTGTAGTAGTCAGCCCACTTCTGGACCATGGTGTCGTAGCCTTCGACCAAGGCATCGTTGATGACCTGCAGGAGGACATCCGGGGTGATGTCGATGCTGTTCTCCCAGCCGCCGAGCTTTTGCACGGCGTCCGAGAACTGGGCGAAGGTTCGGGTGTACATGGTCTACGGGAAGATGGTGCTGGAGTCGCAGCCGCTGATCGAGATGACCACGAGGTCAGTTGCCGTGAGGTCGGTCGGGGTGCCGGCCACGAACGTTCGCAGGGTGAGAGCGCGCGTGAGGGGGTTGTACGCGCTCACCTGACCAAAGAGACCAGCGGCGCCGAAGCACGACACTTGCGCGTCGAGCCACGACACCATCTGGTACTTCGACGCCACGGTTAGCCCGTAGATGCCGGCGCCCGAGCGCGTGGGAATCTCAGCGGCGAGCAACGAGAGCACGTTCGCCTTTGTGGGGAAGAGCGGTGGGACGAGCCCGCTCGTTGGACGCACCGGCGCAGCAGCACCGGCCCCAAGAACAGCGAGGCGGTACCTCTGCATGTTCATCGGGTAGTCCTTTGTGTCCCATCCACCTGAGCCTTGCACTGGGTGCTCCTTTCAGCTCAGCTGCCCGTTGACGTTCCAGCCGGGCGCCTTGCACGAGAAGTTCATGTACTCGCCGACGCGGCTCTCGTACGCATCCGCGGTCTCGGAGACCTTGATGATCGACCCGGCACGCTTCTGGAGGAAGTTCGGCGCTTGGCCGGCGCTGAACATGGTGATGGTGTCCATCGAGAGCATCCAGACGCGCTTCGTCTGGCAGCACCGGTCCGAGTAGATGGTAAGCTCGTGGCCCTCCATCGTGACCTGCCAGCCCTTGTAGCCGATCTGCGGGATCTTCGACCCGCCGTACCCGGCCGCCTGGTCGATGACCCACTTGCCCTCGAGCTGCTTCGTGAGCGAGCCGAGCGCGCGCGGGTTCGCGAACACGATGGTCGGCTCGCCACCGATGTTGTCGACCTCCTGCACCATGTCGACGAGGAGCTCGTGGATGGGCCGCCCGTCCGTGCCATCGACCCGGATGCCACCCAGCAGCTCCGGCTCGACGCTGCGATCGACGCCATAGAACAGCGTCGCGGTGGGCGCGGTATCCGGGAACCAGTCGATGAGACCGGCCGGCGCGAGACCATTCGTGGCGCTTGCGTTCGTAATAGCATCGCCGTTCAAAAACACGAAATCGTTCGTGGCGGCGGTGGCGACACCGGCGGAGATGTTGCCGGTGAACGTGATGGTGCCGGCGGAGCGCTGGACGCTCGCGACGGTGAGCGTGCCGGCCTTGATGGTCTGCACCGTGTCGCCGGCGCCGGCGGACAGGATGATGGTGTCGTTCTTGACGACGCCCCAGGTCCCAGCAGCATCATCGAGGGTCATGATTGGCGTGGCGAATGCGGTGTTCGTCATGCGCGCGATGTGACCCGAGCGGCTGCGGAAGAAGCGGAAGTTGAGGTAATTCCCCTCCGCCTGCATCAGCCGGTCGAACTCATCGAACGCCGGCTCGAATGCGTCCATGTCGCCATCTGCGGTCGCCTCGATGGTCTCGTTGTCGACGCGTCCGATGCGGTAGTGGCGAGCGCGCCGCACGAGGAACGCGGCGTACTGCGAGGCGTTGCTGCCGGTGAGCGCGTTGAGCGCGGTCGCGAACACAGAGGCGCCGCCGCCGGGGAGCGTGATCTGGATGGGCTGCACCCACTCACGGCCGCCGCCGGGCTTCTTGTTCGACTTGTTCACCATGCCCAGAGCTTTGTTCTTCTGGTAGGCGAGATTGGCCACGACGCCCGGAGCGTAGTGCTCCTTCAGCATCGGGTCATATGAGGTAAGGTCCAAGGGCATCTGCTACTCCGTCACTCGTCGGTGTTTCGTTGCGCGGCAGCGGCGCGGAGCTTCCGCAGCGAGGCTTGCCGGTGGGCGTCCATGTCGAACTTCCCGTCGACGAGTGACGGGTTGGGCTTCTTGGACGTGCCTGTCTCCGATGCCGCCGCGTTCGTGATCACCGCACGTGCAGCCGCCCCTGATGCTGCTCCTGGTGTGCGTTGTCCGTTCGCGGCCGGCGCCGGCTTGGCTGTGGTGAGAAGGTGCGAGCGCTTGGCAGACCACTGGGTCGCTTGGCGCTGCAAGAAGTCGTTGGCGCGCTGGGCCGCCTCGGTCCAGTGCAGTTGCTTGCCCTCGGTCTTGAGTGCGTGGTCGTAGACATCGACGACGAGCTGGCCGGCGTTGTCCTCGGCTGCAAGCCAGGGGAACTTCGCGGTGTGCTCGGTCTTGGCCAGCTCAGCGCCAATGGCGGTCGCGGCGCGCTGCCGGCCGAGCGCCTGCTGGTCACGCTCGGAGCGCTCCTGCATCTCGCGTTCACGGGCGCCGACCTTCGCGAGCTCACGCCGCGCCTGTGCGAGCGTGCGCCGACCGGAGAGCGCCTGCTTGGTTTCCGCGGTGAGCGGCACGCCGAGACGCTCCGAGAGCACGGTGATGAGGTCGCCGAGCTCGGTGTTGACCTGGTCATCCGTGGTCGCACCGGTCCATTGCTTGATCAGGTCGACGATGGCCGCACCCTGGTCGGCGTAGTACTTGTCGGCGAGCTTCGCGAGGTCCCCGGTCGTCTCGCGCTCGGCAAGCTTCGCGGTGCGCTGGTCCAGCTCCTCACGCATCTGGGCGAGGCGCTGGCGCTCCTGCGCGATGGCTGGGTCCAGACTCGGGGCGGGCGCAGTGGACGGCGACGGCGCCGCAGATGCAGGCTTCGCGGCTGGCTGGACGGGAGTCGAGTCAGCCGAATCCGTCGGCGCATCGAGCGCTGGCTCCTCGTCACCGCCGTACTCGGTCATCTGCGTCTTGGTCTTCGCCGCCGCCGCGCGTAGAAGCTCGCGCGTCTTGTCGCTGATGTGGCGCCCGTAGCTGCGTCCGTTAGCGACCGCGAACCCGGTGTCTGCATCTCGCTCGAAGGACTCGCTCGGGTCCACGGTGTCATCGGCGGCCACTGCCTCCGGCGGATCGTCGGGCGCATCCATCGCGGCTTCGAGGTCGTTGTCTTCGCTCACGAGCAACCGCCCATTGGAAGCATGGGACGAACGACGATGAGCAGCGGCTCGCCGTCATCGAAAGACGCATCCGTCGCGCCCAGGATCGCATCCTCGATCACAGGATGGCCGACCACGCCCGGCTCGCGCTGAGGCGTGAGCGCTGCGCTGGTCGCATCATCACCCCATTCGTCATCGGGGTCGTGCTGGAAGTCGTCGAAGGTGATCATGCCATTCCCATCGGCGGCATCCCTGGGGGTAGAGCACCGCCCGGCGGCATGCCAGGACCGGGCGGGCCTCCGGGCATCGGAAGCCCGGGTTGAAGAGTCGTAGCATTGGGCTGCGGACCCATGTTGTCGGGCATTGAGCCGGGCAGCGATGGCGAGCCCGAGGTGGCAGAAGTCATCAGCTCGCGCAGATATTCGAGCCAATCGCGGTAGCGCTGCAACTCCTCGTCGCTCGCGCCGCACGCCTCCGCCTCGTTCAGCTCACCGTTGATGACGAGCTTCGCGAGCGGCAAGTTCATGTTCGCGTGCGGCTGCAGGTCGAACATCGGAACCCTCGGGTCAGCGAGACCGTCGGCGATGCGCTGGATGTTGTGCAACGGACCGAGCGTGGTGCGGTTCATCCGCTGCAGGTCGGGCTCGTCGAACCCGTCGGCGATCATCGATGGATCAGGGATGAGCCCGTTCTTGCCCAGGGCCTCGATGTATTCGAGTCGGCCAGCGCGCGTGCCCGGGATGAAGTTCTCGGGCTCGATGTACAGGTGGTAGTCGCCGGCATCGGTGTCGACCCGACTCCAGTCGGTCGCGGTGATCCACGCAGCCTTGTCGCTCCGCGCGATGCTCTCATCTTCAGAGATGGCCCGCGCCTCGTCGATCATCACCTGCGCGAGCTCGCACTGGCTTGCCTTCCACCCGGCCTCGACATGTGCGAACCGATCGGATTGCAGGTCGTCCATCGTGTCGAGCGCCTTGCCGCTGGCGTTGCTGCCGAGCGTGGACTTGCTCGATGCGCTCATCTGCGAGATGCCGCTGATCTCGTAGGCGCGCTGGATGTACCAGTCGAGGAGCCGCAGCGCCTGCTCGACCTGGGGGTTCGGTGCGATGTACGCCGGCACTGGACCGTCGTGCTCGATCAGCGCTGGGTAGCGCGCCTTCATGTGGTGCTTGTTGATGCCGCTCGTGCGCTGCACAAACAGCTTCACCGCGGATGACCAATAGTGGCCCTCCTGGGAATCCTGCGCGATGCGGTTCACCAACGACTGGATACCGGCAAGGTCCTCGACGAGCCCCTGCCCCCACATCTCGTCGATGGGCGGCGACCAGTGCGTGAACACCAGCGGCATGCGCGGCCGGGTCCATGGCTCCCAGAGCAGCACGACGCCGCGAATCGCGATGACGTGTGTGCCATCGTCGGCATCCGGCCCGCTGGGGAGATGCCAGATGTCTGCGACCTCGACGTGATCGTTGTAGCCAGGGCCGTCGTAGACGTAGGCCATCCACGCATCCTGGGTCTCGTAGGTCGCGGCGTGGTCGATCTGCTCCTGGTACTCCGGGAACCGCTCGGCGAGCACGCTCTTGGGCACCGGCTTGATGTGCGCCAAGCAACGCGGCTCGCCGTATCTGGCCTCGCGAGGGTCGTGCACGATCTCGTAACGGGGCACGTGCTCGACATCGACGTCACCGCCCCGCCGGATGACCTTCTGCACGGCCGTCCCGCGGATCAGCGCCGCGCGGATCACTGCCGGCTTCTGGCGCTCGAGCTTGGCGCTGCCGAGCTTGCGCCGGATGACGCGGGACGCGGTCTTGGCGTTGCGCTTCTCGCCCCAGGTCGCGTCATCTGCGCTGATCACCGGGAACGTGCGGACCTTGGTCAGGCGCGCGGTGGCGGTGTCCACCATCGAGCGGGCGAGGTTGAGCTGGCCGGGCGATCGCGCGCTGCTCTTGAGCCACGCCTGCTCGTTGTCTCCCAACGAGCCGAGCGGCCGCCCCTTGTAGATGGCCTCGTGCAGCAGGTCGCGCAGGCCAGAGACCCGGCGCCGCGCGCGCAGGCGCTCGATCCAGCCGAACACCGCGTTCGCAACGTGGATCGAGCCCTCGTCGTCCGGCTTGAGCGTCCACCAACGAAGGGTCGAGCCGCTCTCATCGCCGATGGGCGCACGCCGCGCCCTGATGGGTTCTTGCACACCCGCCCGGCGATTGCGTTTCCTTGCCACTCCCGGGTAGAGAACCACCCACGCGACAAGGTGTCAAGCAAGTTGATCATGCCGGTTACCCCACAGCAACCCCAGGTGGTAGCTTCCGCGCATGCATGACTACCTGCGTGAGATCGACCTCAACCCGACCATCGGAGGCGTCGCCGCCCCGGTTACCAGCCCACACGATCCGCGGGCGATGCACTACTTTGGCTTCCTATCTGCCGGCCAGGAGGTGACGCTCGTCCAACCCTTCACGGGAACGCCCCGCGTCCTGGCCAGCTTCCACTACAGCAACCAACCCACCACCGTTCCCGTGGTCCCCGACCCTCCCATCGATGCGATCGTCGACTTCTCGGGCGGCCCCCCGCTGCTCCGCTACGACGAGAACCACGACCGAGCTCATGTGCTGGTCTGGCTCGATCCCGCTGCAGTCCCGCCACTGGGGCAGGCCGCTCGCGTTCGTGTCCGCGCCTGGGCCAAGTGATCAGTCATCCTCGGTGTAGGCTTCATCCTCATCGAGGATCTTCTGCACGACCTCGCCACCCATGGTCGCATAGAGCCCTTTGCGCGCCTCGTCCTCCGTTGGCGTCGGCCTCCCCTGCTGCATCGATGCGATGTCGAGCTCGACGGCGCCGACCCGAACGCGATGCAGGACCACGCCGCGATCACGAGACCACAAGATCAGCTCCTTGACGTCGTCTATATCTGCCATTTCACATCACAATCTCGCATGAGCTGGTGATCACGAACGTCCCGGTTCCGCTGGTCACGAGCCGAACGTTGTGGCCGGCGATGCACGAGTACGCCAGCACCCACGGTAGGTTGATGGTCGAGCCCACTGTGAGCCCGAGTGCCAGGTTCACCGCGGGCACGACGCTGGTTCTCGCGGTCGTCGGCGTCGCCGCGGAGTCGCTGCGGAGCTCGACCGTTCCGGTCTGCGATCCGGTGACCGAGAGCGAGCCCTGCCACGTGCCGGTGTAGACGCAAAGCGTCGGGCGGGTCGCGCTGGGCTGGAAGTTGGCGTTGAGCGATCGGGACGGCTGGCTCGCGGAGTAGGCGCTGGCCAGGAAGCTGGAACCGCCGGCCGTGACCGCAGCTGCCATGTCGGCGAGCACCGGGTCCGGCGTGACGATGTCCTGCCATTGGCCCGTTCCCGAGCCCTTGGCGACGTTCGCCAACTGCTGCACCCCGACCACGCCGGGCGCGCCGACGCCGTCGTCCCACGTCTGGGTCTGATCGTCGTTGAGCATCGCGAGGTTGACGTTCGTCCCGCTCACGACCTTGGTGATCACGCACGGATGCACGCGACCGCCACCGAACGACAACGTGCAGAGTTGACCTACCGCCGGGTTCGCCATGCGGTGAGTAGTACCTCACTCGTGTCACGAGAATCCCTCATCTAGCTCAGAAAACGCCTCATCCTCAAGCGCCGCCTCTTCCCGGACAGCATGCTCTGGCGTTCCCGGCGCCGGTCTGACCTCTTCTGGTCGCCACCGGTACTGATAGCTGTGCCGATGTGCGTAGAGCGCCGCATCACAGCAGTGATTGTGCTGGGTTGGGTCTTCGATCATCCGGCCACGCGCATCGACGAGCCGGGTGAGCCACTGGAGCTCCTCCATCTCGGCCATCAGCGGTGACCCATCGCGCAGGGCCACGCCGCCCGTGCGGATGTCGCCGTTGAGCACCTCGATGGCGGTGTGCTTGTGCGCCTTCTGCGCCTCCTCGATCGGCAGTGAGTACCGCTCCACCCATTCTTTGCTCCAGCCCACGACCGTCGGCTTGGCCGGCCCGCCGGCATCGACCACGGTGATCGCCAGCGCGAGCTCAGCGCGGATTGAGTGCAGCACGCGCGCTTGCTCGTCCGAGTCGAGCATCGTCCGCTTCCAACTCGCGACCTCGTAGAGGCGCCGGTCGTGCATGTGCCATCCCCACAGCACGAACGCGAACGGGTCCGGGTGGTAGCCGAGGTCACCACCGAGCGCGAACAGCCCTTCTCGCCATGCCTCGCCCTTGCCCCAGGGAAGATCCTGCAGCGCGGCGCGGATGTCCGGGAAGCCATCAGCGCGCGTGCGGTGCGGCGCGTACACGAGCTTCTCTCGGGGTACCTGATGCACGTGGTAGACGTAGCTCGCGTCCTCACGGACCCAGCGCCCGAAGCCCTCACGCTGCATCGTCGGGCCGTCGAACGGGGCGACCTCGGGGCCACCGAGCAGGCGCTGCAGAGCGACCATGCCCATCTCCCAACGAGCACCGGAGATCGCCGCCGGCATCTCGCCCGGCATATGCGGTCCGCTGACGACCTCATCGCGCGCGCCCCAGACGACGTACCGCCCTTTCGCGTGCCCCCAGTACGGATTCTCGAGGAGGTTGCTGAAATGCACCGACCAGCCGGGCATGCGCTTATCGAGCTCGGGCCGGGTGATCTCATAGAACAGCCCGAGCATCTGGCGCACCGCGGTCCCGGTGACGACGAAGCGCCCCCGGAAGTCGAGCAGCGCCGGCATGAAGACCTCGCGGATCGTCGTCGCCAGCTTGCTCGGTATCTTCTGAGCCTCGTCCCACCACACGCGGTTGTAGGCACCACCCAGTGCCCGTCGGATCCCCGCTTCGTCGTCGGCGCCGCGCAGGTAGATCCAGCTGTCCATGTCCGGGCAATGAATGCTCAACGTCGAGCGGTCGAGCTTCACTCGGCCCGGCTTGCGGCTCAGCCCACGACCGCTCTCGAGCATCCCCAACTCGCTGAGTAGCGGCTCGAACCCATCCCCTCGGTTGCCGACCCAGGCCAGCCTCTCCGCCTCGCCCGCCGTCTCGTTGATGTACAACTGGCGAGACCCGGGTACCGAGAGAAGCTCGTCGAGGAACGAGCGCACGCCTGCTCTGGTCTTGCCCATGCGGCGCCCGCCATGCCAGGCCACAAGCTGAGCGCGGTCGGTCCACACCGCTCGCTGCGTCGCGTACCACTCATCGGTCAGCGCTCGCACCGCCCGCTCATCAGCGCGACGCGCTCGACGAGTTGCCAGCAGAGCGCCAATGTCCATCAGAAGTACTCGGCCACCCGCGCAGCTGCGCAGTTGATCGCCAGCACCAGCGGCCAGTGCTGCGGGCTGCATGGCGGGCGCGGTGGGAACAGCTCGGCGAGAAGCCAATCGTGTTGCGCCTGGCGTTGCCGCTCTCGCTTCAGAGCAGTCGGTCGAGCCGTATGACCTCCGGCGCCCACCGCAGCCGCAGAGAGCACCTCAGCGCCGCTGCCGTTCATCCAGTAGCTCCTGCAGGCGATGCTCGGGCAGCCGCTTCACCGTCTCCTCGGCGAGCTGGTCCAGCTCCTCGCGGTACTGCTTCTCGGTCAGATGCACCACACCGGCCCCCTCAAGCCGTCTCACCAGCTCCCTGCGCACCCGCTCCTCCTTGGCGAGCCCGAGCACCGCCTTCGAGTAGAGCTCGAACCCATCGTTCCACTCCTCTGGTGGCAGAGGCTTCTCCTTCTCCGTCGATCGCATCCAGTGCGCCAACCGCTCTCCGAGCGCCCCGGTGAGCAGCGACAGGCTCACACACTCCGCCGCGACGTTGAGTAGCCGCTCGCCGACGGTCTCTCCAGGGACCACCACAGCCGAGTGCGGGGGGTTGTAATCTTCCACGGCTGCAAGTGTGTCAAGTCCTGAATCGCAGATCAAGAGCCACCGTCCTGAGCCCGTCTCAATGCTATGCAAGTGCCTGTGCCGACTAAGTTTCACTGAATGGGCGTATTCGCTTGACAGACCGCCTGTTCAGTGGTTCTCTCTTCTCCTCTGGTAGTTGGTGCACTCCAGACCCCCAGCCCCTGTCCGGTGCTCATCAGGTTCGGATGTTGCCAGCGCTCGGGAGTCGGGACGCCCGCAAGCGTCGGAGGAGACCCCCGCAGCCCCCGCGCTCGGCGGGGGCGTCTATCCTTGGATCGCTTCGCTTTTTGGCAGAGGCGGAGAGGAGGGAGAAGCAGAGCCAGAGCGCGAAGCTACGGCGCCCTCGATGCAGGACGGCGCTGGACCTCACCTCCGTCCTGCGACGACGCCGGTTCTCCTGCCTTCCGGTAGGGGTGTAGTCGTACATGTAGCGAATGTCGACGTGGCCGGATGGGGCGGCATTGGATGGCGAGTGAGCCAGGTTGGCGCATGTTGCTGGTCCAGCCCGCTGGGCGCTCGAGCGAGTCCAGGTGGTTGGCTGTGTCTTGACACTGGCATGCTGCATGAACATCTGGGGAAGCATGAAGACGATGCTGCAGACGAGCTCACCCGAACTGGTCCGGGCCATCCACGCGGCCGGCGAGCGCATCCAGCTCGTGAGCAAGGGGCCGATTCGCTACTGGTACGAGACCTCGATGAGCCAAGCTGCAGTGCTCGAGCTCGCGACAAAGGTCGACGCTGGATGGATCCAGGTCAGCCCGTCTTCGCAACTCGGAACCCGATAGGAGAATTCAGATGAACTTCATGAAGATGTGGGCAGTTGTGCAGAGTGGACGCAAGGCAGTGAGACTCGAGGGGTTGGACGAGCCCGAGAACGCGCGCATGGAGGGCGAGCGGTGCGGGCGGCTCGCGTTCCACGCGTTCATGGCGCTCGAGCGGCTCGACGTCGAGGTGGGCAACATGTGCGCGTTCTCCGCGGCCTGGAGCGGCGCGGTTGATGGGTGGTACGCGGCGGCGAGCGCTGAGCAGGAGGAGATCGACGCTGGCATCGAGTGGCCTGCGAGCGCCGAGGTAGTTCGTTCGCATGGCATCCCTGACGGCGAGTACCTCGGTGCGTGGCATGGCACCATCATCCAGATCCCGGTCAAGGATGGCATCTGCTCACTCGCCGCGAACAGCCATCGTCGCGAGGTGACCCAGGTGAAGGTCACGGTTCGAACCTCGCGGGCGCGAGTGGAACTGATCTGAGGCGAAACGCTCCGGGCCGGCGCCCTCCCACCACCCACGCCGGTCCGTGGCGTCTACGCAGTTGCCCTCTGCGTACTGATGAGCCAGGGCAAGGAGAACTATGAAGATCACGAACGAGCAGATCGAGAAGCTCAAGAGCGAAGCGGCCGACCACGGAGACCACCTGCAGGTTGTCATCTGCGACTTGGCGCTCTCGAATGCCGCTGGAGCGGACAAGGCGCGGGAGATCTGCGCCGACGTCGTCCAGCGGGCGGAAAAGGAGGCCGCCTTCAACGACCAGTGCGACCGCATCGAGGCGATGAACCGGCGCTACACCGCTGGCTATGAGGGGGACCTGTGAGCGCCCGCCGCATCGGCTCGGGAACCAGGACTCCACCGGCGCCGCGCACGCGCCTACCCATCGAGGAATGGACAATGCGCGAAGACCAGGCGGGCCGCGGTCGATGGCGTGGGCTGCAGCCACTTGCAGGGGAGCGCGTTCTCACCCCGGACGACCTTCCCGGAACCGTGCTGCGTTCCGTGCCGGGATGTCCAACGCTGCCAGCCGGCGGACAGCATCGCTACGTGGTGCTCGACGCCCAGGATCACGACCCTGAGCTACCCACGCTGGCCTACCACATCACGCAGCTGGTTCCGCTCGACGAGTCTTGACACCACCGATGGGTGCGGTATTGACACCCATGACACGAAGAAGCGATGCCCGAGCCCTGGCACGAGTGGGGTTGAAGCAAGGTCCGAAGAAGCGCCGCCAGCTGGCGAACGTCATGATCCGCTTGACTCATGACGAAAAACGATGGGTGAAGGAGCAGAAGGATAGGCTCCATTACCCATCGATGCATGCGTTGATTATCGCTGCGGTTCGCATGCATTCTGAGCATGGCCGCAGCGATATTCCCGATCCACTGAACCCCCTGAAGAGGACGAGAAAATGAAGCGATCTTCAAAGAGGTTGAGCGCAGGGATGTCCGCCGGATACCCTACAGGCTTGCGCTACTTTGGGCGCCTGTCCGGGAACCGGCGCCAGCTGCAACGTCTGCTGATCAGATCTCCCCACGACCTCGAGTCGACCCGGGCGACTTCCGCTCGCGCAGCGACTTGAGCAGGCCGTCCACGTCTGGATGACCGAGCTTGCGGAGCTCGCGGACGATGGGCGAGTCGGCCGGCGGGACGGAGCCCTCGGTGATTACCCGCACGAGCTGCGCGCAGCGGGTGCGTGCAGCTTCGCCGAGCTCGACGCGCCGAGCTTCTTCTCGGGCATAGCAACTCGAGCAGACAGCGGTGTCCTCGAGAGGACGCTGACCGCGTGCTCGGAGCGCCCGGTTGAACGTGTCCCGCATCTCGACCGCGGTTCGGGGAACCGGAACCGCGGTCTTGCAGTAGAGGCACGGCCAGGTCGCTGCTGTGGTCGAGTCGATGACCGTGCTGGTCTCGCGCGTTCGAGAGCGGTCCGCCTCGGTGCGCGCCTGGCGGTCGAGATCTGCAGCGACCTCTGGATCGGTGGCGAAGTCTCGTGTCACCTCACCAGCTCCAGTTGGCGAGATTTGCGCGCGAGGTGGGCACGCTCCATCTCGGCGATCTGGTCGCGGTACTCGGTGCGCGCCGGGTCGAGGTACTTCGCGATCGTCTTGGGTCCGAAGAGGGTCTCGGGCTTCAGGTACTCGCGCATCTTCGGGTCGCTGGACCACAAGTCGGCTTGCCGCGCCACGATCGCCCTCAGCTCGAACTCGGTGACGCCTTCGCGCAGTCGAGCCACGATGAGGGCCACGTGACCTGCGCTGCCCGAGTACGCGATGCCGTTGCGCTTGCCGAGCCGGGCCAGCACGTTCATGGCTGACTCGTGCTCGTCCGGGGTGTACTCGGCAACGAGCCGACGGTTGGGCGCAGCCCGGCGCTTGGCGGCATCCCAGCCATTCCGGAACGCGCACCACGCCGCGCGCGGGTCAATCCATGGAGATAGCTGATCTTCGGCCTCGAACGCTGGCCACGCCGGATGTGCTCGAGCGATGGCATTGAACTTGTCCAGCTCGCTCATGGCACCCTCGAGATCTCGAGGGCCAGCGCAAGCATCATCTCAGAACAACGAGCATCGTACTCAGCCTTCTCCTCTGGCAGGATATGCTTGCTGCAAGGCGTACCGCTGTGATGGAATTGCATGAAGCAAATCGCGCAGAACGTGTTGATACGTCCAAGCTTAGCCGAGCTTCTCGCCTGCACTACATCCCAGGTCAGGCCGCAGATTGGCTCGTAGCTCACCGATGCACCTCCACGATGTCACGGCCATCGAGCCGCAGTCGGATCATGGTGGTGAGGTCGACCCCGGCGCGCGTGGCCGCATCCTGCAGGCGCTTCACGGTGGAACAAGGGATCCACAAGTTCAGGCGTTTCATGTGCTTGTCTCTGGACATGCCGGCCAATGTCTCATGGGCGCACAGTGGTGTCAACCGTGCTCAGCATATTGAGCACGCCGTGCACTTGTGGCTTGACACTCGCCTGTCGCGATGCCATGGTGGAGGCATGAAGACATCAAGCTTGAACCGGGCGCGGCAGATCGCAGCCCTATCACACATCAGGGCACGCCTACTCAACCAGCTGCAGGTCTCCATGGCCGCAGCGCCGAGTGGATCGCAGGATGGGGAGGTCTGGGAGGCTATGGCGCGGGCGTGCGGGCTAGCCGAGCGCCGCCGCGATGACCTGGTCTATGGGGGAGGGCGATGATCGCCTGGTATGACCGGGTCCAACGGCGCCGTGACCTCGGGGCGCTCGATGAGGCTCAGCTTGAGCGCATCGCCGAGCGTGCCGCTGTGCTCGGCGACACCGAGACCGAGCGGCTGGCCGATGAAGCGATGGCTAGCGAGACCACGGCCGAGCTCGTGCTGGCCATCGTGCACGGTGACGAGCGCTACGACGGGGTGTGCGATGTTCGCTGAACGACCGACCGACTCGCGTGACCACACGTTCTGGCTGTGGGCGATGTTCGATTGCGCGCTCCGAGTCAGGGCGGATGTGGTGCTGTGGGAGCGCGACGAGCCAGAGGCTCCGGCTGCGCTCAAGGCGTGGGCTGCTGCGCTGCGTTTTCCGATCGAGCACCGCTACGGAAAGGTCGAGGACATGTGGCGCGATGCGGAGTGGCACGTGCTCACGGTCGAGATGCACCGCCTGCGTCGGATCGATATCTACTTGCTGGCGCCGCCTCCGAATACCTGATCAAGGATGATTGGAAGGCAGCGATCCATCCAGTCGGGACCCGGGTCGGTCCTGCGCTCGGGGTCGATGGCCTGGTGAGAAAGTGTGCAGTTGGGGCGCACCAGATGGTACTTGCCGACAAGTGCCTGGGTGACTCGTTGTGCGGCGTCAACCTGGGCCGCCGTGAACTGGTGGTAGAAACGGCCTGTATGTTTGGCGATCTCATCGACCGGGACCACGACGGGCTCTCCATTCGCGGTTCCATGCGCGAATGGCCAGCCGAGCCACTCGGCACCATGCCGCCTCACCTCGCCGACGTTCTCGAGCTCGATGCCCAGGAACAGATCATTGGCCCCCGGGAGGCCGGTATGCGGGGATACGGCCCTCCAGATGCGACGCTTGACCGGAGGAGACGCGAGGTCAATGCGGGCGTCCTCAACAAACCGATCCACGACGAATCGTGCGGCGCTCGCCCCGCCAGCGTGCCAGCTACCCAGCAGCGCGCTGATGCTCTGCACGATCGCACCGCTACGGTCGATGCAGATGTGCCAGCTCGCGGCACGCTGCCCCGGTCCAGGCATCTGCATGATGCGGCGTGCGAGCCCCATCGCGGTAGCGCTGCGCGTGTCGGTATAGTGCCAGACGATGCCAAGGATGTTGGTCTCGTTGACCCACAGCTTGCTCGAGCGAGCGCTGGGACATGCCTCTGTTCCTGGGCCGATAAGCCATCCCTGATCGGTGACCTCGAGATGGTCGCTGGGTTGATGCGCTACATGAAGTCGTTCTTGGTCGGTCATGCGCGGAACCGTACACCGTGTATTGACACTGGTCAAGCGACGTGTCAGGCTCGGAGCATGCCCAAGAAGAAAGCATCCGCTCCACAGTCCATCCAAATCCGCCAGGGTGACGTATTCCTGTTCCGCGTCGACGGGGTCCCAGACGGCGCGAAGCTTGCCGACGAGCGCACCGAGCGCGGCCTCATCCTGCAGCATGGAGAGGTCACCGATCATGCGCATCGCATCCCACACCGAGCGGCGAGCATGTACCGCACGGAGGTCGATGCCAGGTACATGAAGGTGACCGCTCCGGTCGCCCTCATGCACGAGGAGCACAAGACCCGGTGCGCGCTCTGCCAGCCGAGCAAGTTCGTGATCGCCACGCACTACGACGGCCTCGCCAGTGGCATCGAGGCGAAGCGGTACATGTGCGAACAGCACATTACCGACAAGGCAACGAAGCTGAAGGAGCCAGGCGCAACCATCGTTCCGCCTGGCGTGTATCAGATTGTCATCCACGCCGAATACCAGCCGGGGGAGTTACCACGACAGGTTGCGGACTGACCATGAACTGATAGCCGGTCTGGTGACATGGCGCAGGTTCGATTCCTGCGCTCGGCACGGAGGATATATGAACAAGAAGAAACTGTACTCATTCGACGATCACCCGGAGCACAAGGGCCAACTCAATGAGTGGCGTGACAAATGGATCGCCAACGCGCTGAACTGCGAACCGATGACCGAGGTCGAAAAGGCAGATGCAGTTGGGAGCGTCGCCGCGCTCTATCATGCAGCGAAACTTACCGAGCCCAAGCGGGTCATCTTCGTTTCAAGCCCGTTGGTCGGCGCGGTCGCTTGCTCTGTGGCAAGCGGAGCCATTTGGCTCCGAGCCAACCCGAACAAGCAGAAGGAGCTGTTCGGACGACTGCTGACCGAGCAGGAATTGATGGCATCGGCTGGTGTCGCTGCTGGTCGTGCCACCGAGATGTGCATCCGATCTCTCCGTGGCGAGCCAGTCGTAGCGCCCGCCACGTACGCCCCCACGCGCGCCGCCACGTACGACGCCACGAGCGCCGCCACGGTCGACGCCACGTACGCCGCCACGAGCGCCGCCACGGTCGACGCCACGTACGCCGCCACGGACGCCGCCACGGACGACGCCACGAGCGCCGCCACGGACGCCGCCACGGACGCCGCCACGCACGCCGCCACGCGCGCCGCCACGGACGCCGCCACGCGCGTCGCCACAAGCGCCGCCACGCGCGTCGCCACGTACGCCGCCACGCGCGCCGCCACGGACGCCGCCACGCGCGCCGCCACGGACGCCGCCACGGACGCCGCCACGCACGCCGCCACGCGCGCCGCCACGGACGCCGCCACGGTCGCCGCCACGGACGCCGCCACGCGCGCCGCCACGGACGCCGCCACGGACGCCGCCACGAGCGCCGCCACGTATGCCGCCACGTATGCCGCCACGTATGCCGCCACGAGCGTCGCCACGAGCGACGCCACGGACGCCGCCACGGACGCCGCCACGCGCGTCGCCACGGACGCCGCCACGCGCGCCGCCACGGACGCCGCCACGGACGCCGCCACGGACGACGCCACGCGCGCCGCCACGTACGCCGCCACGGTCGACGCCACGGACGCCGCCACGGACGCCGCCACGCGCGCCGCCACGGACGCCGCCACGTACGCCGCCACGCGCGCCGCCACGGACGCCGCCACG
>Ga0075435_100000162_pt1 | contig 38687 bp, 32 predicted proteins | sample RhiMethybrSRZTD4_FD_75302 | JGI IMG/M metagenome (GOLD analysis project Ga0075435, IMG submission 75302) | Populus rhizosphere microbial communities from Tennessee, USA - Rhizosphere MetaG P. TD hybrid SRZTD4 | ecosystem: Host-associated > Plants > Roots > Rhizosphere > Soil | place: USA...
GCCATCGTCCCCCGCTCCGTCGTCGAGAAGCTCCACCTCCAGCAGGGGCTTTTCCTCAGCGGCAACGCCCGCCGCGCCGGCAACAACCTCGAGTTCGTCAACCTCGATCAGATCGAGGGGATGCCGGTCGAGGAGTACCGCGAAGCGCGGCGCCCCTTCTCCGAGCTGATCTCGATCGATCCGAACGACATGTTCAAGCTGGAGACGGAGCCGGAGCGTCTGACCACGCGCGTGCTCGACCTCCTCTCGCCGCTCGGCAAGGGGCAGCGCTGCCTCGTCGTGGCGCCGCCGAAGGCGGGGAAGACGACGCTGCTCAAGGACATCGCTCACGGGATCAACAGCAATCATCCTGACGTCACGGTGATCGTGCTTCTCGTCGACGAGCGTCCCGAGGAGGTCACCGACTTCCGGCGCTCCGTGGAGAAGGGCGAAGTCATCGCTTCGAGCTCCGACGAGACGGCGGAGAACCACATCCTCATCGCCGAGGTCGTGCTCGAGCGTGCCCGGCGGCTCGTGGAGATGAAGAAGGACGTGGTCATCCTCTGCGACTCCATCACGCGCATGTCCCGCGCCTACAACAACGAGCAGCGCGGCTCGGGGAAGATCCTCTCCGGCGGCATCGACGCCCGGACGATGGAGAAGCCGCGGCGCTTCTTCGGCGCGGCCCGCAACGCCGAGGATTGGGGCTCGCTGACGATCGTGGCCACGGCCCTGGTCGACACCGGCTCGCGCATGGACGAAGTCATCTTTCAGGAGTTCAAGGGAACCGGCAATACGGAGATCGTGCTCGACCGCGGCCTCTTCGAGCGCCGCATCTTCCCGGCCATCAACATCGCCCAGACCGGAACGCGCAAGGAGGAGAAGCTTCTCCCGCCGACGGTGCTGCCGAAGATTCACACCCTTCGGCGGGCGCTGGCCGGCACCGATCCGATGAACGCGATGAAGATGCTGCTGGAGCGGCTGCAGAAGTTCTCGTCGAATGAGGCATTTCTGAAGAGCTTCTAAGGGGATTCCATCGATTCGGTTTTCCGGCGTTCGTGTTCGGTTTTCCGTATGCCGATTTTTTTGCGCTGCCGAGCTTGTCCCGCCCTCCGGACTGTACTAAGGTAGCGCATCGCAAACCCTGATCCCTGTCACCGGTCCTGACAGATCACAACAGGAGGATTTATGTTCGCTGGCCGTAACGAAGTAATCGGCAAGTTCACGCGAGCTCTGTCGATTCTCGCGCTTGCGCTTTGCGCCGTCGTGCTGACGACGCCCGCCCTGCACGCGCAGGTGACCACCGGAAACATCGCCGGCACCGTCACCGATCAAACCGGCGCCGCATTGCCCGGCGTCACCGTCGAAGCGATCCACGAGCCCACGGGCACGCGGTACCAGACCGTGAGCGAGGTAGGCGGCCGCTTCGTGATCCCGAACGTCCGCGTCGGCGGGCCCTACAAGCTCACGGCCACGCTGGAAGGCTTCAAGCCGACGACGCAGACGAACCTCAACGTCAACCTCGGCACGACGATCGAGGTTCCGGTCAAGCTGGCTCTCGCGTCCGTGAGCGAGGCCATCACCGTCACGGCCAAGACGGACGAGATCATCAACCCGGGCCACACCGGCTCCACCTCGGCGGTGCAGGAGCAGCAGATCCAAGCCCTGCCGACCGTGAACCGCAGCCTGCAGGACTTCGCCCGCACCAATCCCTACTTCGTCATCAACCCCTCCGATCCGACGGCCACCGGGCTGACCGTGGCCGGACGCAACAACCGCTACAACAATATCCAGATCGACGGCGCCGTGAACAACGACCTGTTCGGTCTCGCCAGCACCGGCACGCCCGGCGGGCAGTCGAATGCGCAGCCGATCTCGATCGACGCCATCGACCAGCTCCAGCTCGTGGTCTCCCCCTACGACGTGCGCCAGGGCGGCTTCACCGGCGGCGGCGTCAACGCCGTGACCAAGTCGGGCGCGAACAAGTACGAGGGCTCGGTCTACGGAACGAAACGCCACGCCAACGACGTCGGGCGCACGGTGCCGATCTTCGATCCGGCCAAGCTGGCCGCCGGCATCGGCAACGGCACCTACAGCGTTATCGGCGACAAGCCGATCTCCAACTTCGATTACACGCAGTACGGCAGCCGCCTGGGCGGCCCGATCGTGAAGGACAAGCTCTTCTTCTTCGTCAACGGGGAGCGGGTCCGCCGCGCCCAGCCGACCGGCACCTCCGCCGACGGCAGCACGTCGACGAAGTTTAGCAACTCGGTCTTTGACACCGCCTGCGGCAGCCCCGGCTGCAGCGCCGGGCAGCTCCGCCAGGATCTGATCACCAAGTACAACTACGATCCGGGCCCGCTCGGCGACATCCCCGAGAACACGCCCAGCGACCTGGCTTTCGTCCGCTTCGACTTCAACGCCAACGCGAACAACAACGTCACCCTCCGCCACAACTACGTCAAGGGCTCCGACGACGTCATCGCCTCCCGCACCAGCACGCAGTTCCGCTTTCCGACGTCGACGTACATCCAGGCCAACAAGACCAACTCCAGCGTCGCCCAGATCAACAGCGTGTTCAGCGCCTCGGCCTTCAACGAAGGGCGCATCACCTACCAGACCATCAAGGACCTCCGCCAGGTCCCGGTGGTCTTCCCGAGCATCGAGATCGGCGGCGCCAACCAGAACGCCACCCTCAACGCCGGCACGGAGCGCTTCTCCGGCGCGAACTCGCTCGACCAGAAGATCATCGAGCTGACCGACGACTACACGTGGGTCAAGGGCAACCACACCATCGTCATCGGCACGCACAACGAGCTGTTCCACTTCAAGAACGTCTTCCTGTCGGAGTTCTACGGCTACTACTTCTATCCGACGCTCTCGGCGTTCGAGACCCAGACCTGCCCGGTGATCAAGACCGGAACGGGCTGCGAATACCGCCTCAGCTACGGCACGGGCGCCGATGCCAAGGCCCCCACGGCCTTCGGCGCGCAGCAGTACGGCCTCTACGCCAGCGACCAGTGGCACCTCAACAACAATCTCAGCCTCACCTACGGCCTGCGCCTCGACAAGCCGCGCTTCAACGACACGCCGAACTTCAACCCGCTGGTGCAGACTGCTCTCGGCTTCAACACCGCCGCGCACCCGGGCGAGAACACGGTGATCTCGCCGCGCATCGGCTTCAACTGGACGCCGGGCGACAACAAGCAGCAGGTCCGCGGCGGCGTCGGCATCTTCGCCGGCCGTACGCCGTACGTCTGGATCTCCAACGCCTACGCCGGCACGGGCGTACAGCAGATCGCCCTGGCCTGCCGGGCCATCGACGGCTGCCAGGTTCCGGCCTTCAACGCCGACCCGAACAACCAGCCGCGCACGATCGCCGGCGCCGTGGCCCCTCCGATCTCGGTCGACCTGGTCGATCCGAACTTCAAGTTCCCGCGCGTCCTGCGCGCCACGCTCGGCTATGACCGCGACCTCTGGTGGGGCATCCGCGGCACGGTCGAGGCCCTCTACTCGAAGACGCAGGAAGACGTCTACTACCAGAACCTGAACTACGTGCAGACCGGCACGAGCCCGCTCGACGGGCGGCCGACGTACACCCGCGCGACCTCGTCCCTCGTCGACGCCACGTTCCTCACCAACACGAGCAAGGGCAGCGAGACCCTCGAGTCGCTCCAGCTCACCCGCCCGTTCACCCACGGCGTGACGCTGTCCGGCTTCTACGCGCACCAGAAGGCGCGCTCCGCCTTCGACGCCACGTCCAGCCGGGCCATCTCCAACTGGCGCTTCCAGCATTCCATGGGCGACATCTTCACGCCCACGCTCGGCACCTCCGCGTTCGAGCAGAAGCACCGCTTCAACGTCAACGCCACGTGGGAAGTGCCGACCGGCGCGTTCACGCACACGCTCGGCCTCTTCTACAACGCCCAGAGCGGACGGCCGTACTCGATCCTCATGGGCGGCGATCCGAACAAGGACACCAACACCAGCAACGACCTGCTCTACATCCCGGGCAGCACCGACGCCTTCATCCTCTGCTCGTCCGGAACCGGCAACCCCACGGCCACGAATCCGTGCGGAACGGGAGCGGTCATCGACGGCAACGTCCTCAAGCAGTACCTCTCCGCCGCCGGTCTCGACCCGGACAAGGCCCGCATCATCAACAAGTACGAGTCGTACGAGCCGTGGTCGCGCCACCTCGACTTCCACTACGGCCTGGCTCTGCCGACGAAGATCGTCAAGACCGAGCTCAGTTTCGACATGCTCAACCTGCTGCACTGGATGAACAGCAACCTCGGCAACGTCTACTTCGTGTCGAACCAGAACGTCACCCCGGTGAACTACCTCGGCCAGGACTCGGCCAGCGGCAAGCCCATCTACCGCGCCGCCAGCTCCACCTCCCTCGTCCCCGGCCGGCAGTTCTCCATCGCCGACATCCAGTCCCGCTGGCAGTTCCGCATGGGCCTGCGCCTCAGCTTCTAACTCATCCCATCGCTTCCACCGTCGAGGGCCGCCGCGAGGCGGCCCTCTTCGTTTAAGCTGCGCGGACCATGAAGCGCCTGCTCGTTCTTCTTCTCTTCGCCGCCGCCGCCGCGTCCGCGGCGCCGCCGAAGCTCGTCGTCGTCGTCTCCATCGATCAGTTCCCGACGTACTACCTGACGCGCCTCGACAACGTTCTCGGCAACGACGGCTTCAAGCGCCTGGAGCGCGAAGGGACGTGGTTCGAGAACGCCGCCTATCCGTACGCCACGACCTTCACCGGCCCCGGACATGCGTCGATCGGCACCGGGCACACGCCGGCGGAGAGCGGCATCATCGGCAACAACTGGTACGACCGCGCTGCGCACGCACGCATGTACTGCGTGACCGACGCGAACGTCGATCCGATCCTCCCGCCGTCGGCCGACCCGAAAGTGCGCGACGCTAACCGCATGTCGCCGCTGAACCTCGACGCCGCCGGCCTCGGCGACCGCCTGCAGGAGAGCGACCGCGACTCGAAGGTCTACTCCGTCTCGCTCAAGGACCGCGCGGCCATCCTCATGGGCGGGCGGAAGGCGTGGGGCGCGTTCTGGTTCGATGCGAAAGCCGGCTTCACCACGACGAAGTACTACCGGCACCGTCTGGAGCCACTGCTCGCCGACTTCAACAAGACCCTCGCCGCGCGGCTGAAGGCGCATCCGAAGTGGACGCTCGACCCGCAGACGCGTAGCGCGCACGTGACCGACCCGGAGTCGCTGCGCGGCGCGAAGACGGACCGCTACGGCCTCGGCACGTCGTTCGATCATTCCATCAACAGCATGGAGGCCCTGACGTACACGCCGTTCGGCAACGAGCTCGTGCTCGACTTCGCCCGGCAGATCATCAAGCGCGAGTCCCTCGGCTCCGACGCTCATCCCGATCTCCTCTTCGTCAGCCTCTCCTCGAACGACTACCTCGGCCATCTCTTCGGCCCCGACTCGTGGGAAGCGGCCGACGCCGTCGTGCGCACCGACCGCCAGATCGCCGCGTTCCTGCGCGAGCTGCGCGCGCAGTTCGGCAACGACGTGACCTTCGCCCTGACCGCCGACCACGGCGTGCAGTCCATCCCGGCCATCGCCAAGGTGAAGGACCCGTCGGCGCCGGCGGGGCTCGTGGATTTCAACAACGCCCAGTCGCCCGGCCGCATGGCCGTGGAAAAAATCGTCGGAATGAACGCCATCTTCTGGTTCGAAGAGCCGGCCTTCTACCTCGACTTCGGCAAAGTCTCCGGCGATCCCGAAGCGGCGAAGCGCGCCTACCGCGACGCCGTGAAGACCATCGAGGGTGTGAGCGACGCCTTCACCAACTCGGAGCTGATGCTCCCGGAGAGCGCGTCCGACTCGCGCGACAAGAAGGCCATGCGCCTCTCCTTCCGCGCCGACCGCTCCGGCGACGTGCTGATCACGCTCAAGCCCGGCTACATATGGAAGTCGAGCATCGCCGCGACGCACGGCCAGCCCGTCCCGGACGACCAGCGCGTGCCGGTGATCTTCTGGGGCAAAGGCATCGTGCACGGCGACGAGCCCTGCCGCGCGCGCGAGTCGTCGCCGCTCGACATCGCCCGCACGCTGGGCAAGATCCTCGGCGTCGACGCCGGCGGGGCGCACAGCAACGACCTGAAGTGCGCGCGCCAATAGGTAGGTCCTTCGCCCCGCTTGCGGGGAGAAGGTGCCGCGAAGCGGCGGATGAGGGGCGCCATCCTCCCGGCCGGGAAGCTTTCGCCCCTCACCCGGCCTTCGGCCACCCTCTCCCCGCTTCGCTGTAAAGACGGGAGAGATGGTGGACGGGTGTCCGAGGACATACTGGACACATTTGATTAGTCGTTGACCGCGTCGCGCAGGTTGATCTGCACGACGCGGTGATGGCAGAAGAACACCTCGAACAGACCATCGGTGACTGTCGGACGAATGGCGACCGGATATCCGCTGCAACCGCGCCCGACGCGCACCTTGCGGCCGTGAAAGCCGATATAGCCGTACGCGTCGACTTTCCGCACCTCGACCGCCGGCTCGTATTCGATCGGCGGCAGCACTGCTGGCATTCGCCTGGGGCTGGGCTGATACCGAGTGGCCGGCGCCTCCATTTGCAGAGCTTCGTGCGGCCGATCGAGATTGTATCGATCACGCCAGCGATCGAACGCTCGCTGGGCTTCGACCAGATCACGGAACGTCGTCCAGTTGAGCAGCTCTTGATCGAGCGTGCGGTGAAAGCGCTCGTCTTTGCCTTGGGTCTGGGGGTGGTAGGGTCGCGAATGACTCACCCGAATGCCCAATCGGACTAGGAACGCCGTGGTCCTGGTCAGTCGTCGCGTTCCGTCGTCGCCCCAGGGTGAGCCGTTGTCCATGGTCATCCGCCAGGGCAGTCCGTAGCGCTCGAATACATCCTGCAGACGCTGCTCGACGGTTTGGGCCGCCTGATCCGAACAGGCCTGCAGACACACAGAGAAGCGGGAATGATCATCGACGATAGTCAGGGGGTGACACAGACCACACCCGACCTTGAACCATCCCTTGAAGTCCATCTGCCAGAGGTCATTAGGCAGATCGTGTTCGAAGCGGTTCCAGCGCTGATGTTGCTCGCTGGCGGCCGCATCGATGCGGCCATGGCGCTGCAGCACCGAGTGGATCGTGCTCGGATGCGGCACATCGCTCAGACCCAGATTGCGCATCCGTCGGGCGATCTTGCGGGCACCCCAATGGGTCTCGTCGCGGATCTCGAGGATGGTGCGTACGAGCTTCTGCTCGGTCCTCGACGGCGACGACAACGGCCTGCGGGAGCGCTCCCGCAGGCCGTTGTCGCCGCGCGTCTTGTACCGCCCCAGCAGCTCGTACGCTGTTGTGGGGCTTACTCCGAAGCTCCGGCACAGTGCCCGGATGTTGGCCCCAGGCTGACTCGCCAAAATCACAAACTCTCGTTTTGCTGACATGGTCGTTCGCGCCATCCATGGCATGCCACACCCTCCCAACTCGGCGTGGCTAAAGTGTCCACCATGTCCTCGGACACCTGTCCAGTATGTCTCCCGTCTGTACAGCTTGCGGGGAGAGGGAGCTGAGGTCAGGGATTCACTTCGATCTTCGTCAGCGTCGTCGTGGCCGTCTTCGTCCCGTTCGCGAAGTTCTCCTCGCTGAACGGAAAGAGCAGCCCGCCGACGCTGCGGAAGTCGCCGTAGCTCGTGGCGAACTCGATCCCTTCGCCCTTGCCGGTGGAGCGCGTCACGCGGTGCGTCTTCGCGTCGACCTCCATCGTCACCGTCAGCCCCGGCGCGATCGCGACCTCGAGAATGTTGCCTTCGCGCACCTTCACGTCCGCGCGGCGGTCGAGAAGCAGCGCCGGCAGCGCCAGCCGCGCCGCCTGCAGCCGCATCGCCGCCAGGCCCATCCCTGTCGCTTCCTTCCCGTTCTGCGTGCCGTGGTCGCCGTCGACGATGCGCGTCTCCTTCGCCGTCGGATAGACGACCTCGAAGGTCAGCTTGTCGGGCCGCGTCCACGTGCGCGTGACGTCGCCCGGCGCGGGGCGCATCGGCGACGAGACCGTACCGGTCTGGCGGAACGACTTCACTTTCTGCCACGCCTCGGCGCCGCCGTAGGCGTTGATCACGTCGTCGACGAGACCGGCATGCGCTGCGGTTGCGATCAATAGAAGTGCGAGAATCATGCGACCACGCTCCCCACGAGATCGTACGGGTGCGCGTCCGTGATCTCCACGCGCGCGAACGCCGGGAGCGCCTTCGGCAGGAGCTCGATGCCGTCGTTGATCAGCAGCCGCCCGTCGATCTCCGGCGCCTGCCCGGCGATGCGCCCCTCGAGCAGGTGCTCGGTCTCCGCGCAGACGCCGGTGACGAGCGCGTCGAAGCTCTGCCCCACCCGCGCCTCGTTGCGCGCGCGCGCGATCGACTGCTGCAATTCCATCAGCTTGGCCCGGCGCCGCTCCGCGGTCTTGCGCGTCGGCGTGTCGTCCATCCGCGCCGCCAGGGTGTGGTCCTCGGCCGAGTAGACGAAGGCCCCCATGTTGTCGAAGCGCGCCCACTGCACAAAGTCGAACATCTCGCCGAAGTCGCGCGGTGTCTCGCCGGGATGCCCGGTGATGAATGTCGTGCGCAGGGCGATGTCGGGCGCGAGATCGCGCATCCTGGCGATCATGTCGCGATACTCCGCCGGCGAGCCGGGGCGGCGCATGCGCGAGAGCACGTTCGCGCTGACGTGCTGCAGCGGGATGTCGCAGTACGACGCGAAGCGCGGCTCCCGTCCCATCAATTCGAAGAGCGACCAGTCGAGCGACCCCGGATACGCATACAGGAAACGGATCCACTCGAAGCCCGTGTCCTCCAGCAGCGCGCGCACGAGTTGCGTCAGCCCGTTGGCGAGACCGATGTCTTCGCCGTAGCGCGTCGTGTCCTGCGCCACGAGGCAGAGCTCCTTCACCCCCTGCGCTTCCAGCGCTTGCGCCTCCCGCACGAGCGAGGCGATGGCCCGCGAGCGGAACTTGCCGCGCATCTGCGGAATCGCGCAGAAGGTGCACGGATTCGAGCACCCTTCCGAGACTTTGAGGTACGCGTGCGCCGTCCCCTGCGTCAGCACGCGCGGCAGGTCCTCGTACAACCGCACCGACATCTTCCGACGCGCCGGCGCCATGTCGTCGTCTTCGATGCCCGTGACCGCCTCGGTGATCTTCTCGAGCCGGTCGAGCCCCACGAAGGCGTCGATCTCCGGAATGGCCTGCTGCAGGTCCGCGCGGTACTTCTGCACCATGCAGCCGGAAACGATGAGCCGCTCCACCCCCCGCCCTTTCCGCCCGGCAACCTCGAGGATCGTGTCGATCGACTCCTGCTTGGCCGCGTCGATGAAGCCGCAGGTGTTGACGATGACGACGTCGGCCTCGTCGAGGTCGTTCGTGATCTCGACCTCGGACTCCTGCCGCAACTGCCCCAGCATGATCTCGGCATCGACGAGATTCTTCGGGCAGCCCAGGCTGATCATGCCGACGCGGCGGACGGGGGCCGTGGATTCACTGCTCATGGAATTCGTGTGAACGCGTCAACCCACCCGCCAAATTGCGTCGCCCGCCCCGAACAGCGTCACGTGCTTGTGCAGCCCGGTGTTCATCACGCTGGCGTTGAGGAGCACGACCTCGTCGTCGCGCGTGGCGGGGGTGAGGGCGAGGCCGAGGCCGCGGGCCACGTGCTCGACCGTGCGGTTGTGCAGGGCCACGATCGTCTCCGACACCGGCTTCTCCGGGTTCACCTCGTGCGTCGCGGCCAGCGCCTCGCCGCGCACGACGTACGCGTTCAACTCGTGATTGCGCAGCCACTGCAGCGCGGCCACGAGCGTGACGATGTGCCAGTTGCGATGGCGGCGGTAGAGACGGGCGACGTCGCGATTGCGCTCGCCGGACGGCTTGTAAACGTTCGGCTGGATCTCCCAGATCAGGGCCACGCCGTTCACCGCGTCGAGCGTCCCGCTGGTCTCGCCGACGGATCCCGGCAGCGTGTGCTGCTGCCCCTCGGCCAGGCCGATGGCGACGGCGTCGTCGAGCTCCGCGGCCACGAGGTCGAACGAGATCGTCTCCTGTCTTCCGCCGAAGTGCGCGTTCCGTCCCTGCATCAGGATTCCGTCGGGCACCGGCTGGTCGTCCTCGATCAGCCCCGCCGTCTCCGGCTGCACGTCGCCGAGGGGAATGGCTGCGCCGGAGACGCGCCCCTCGAACGCGCGCGGATGGTAGAGACTCGGCGTCGGGATCCCCGCCGCCCAGCGCGGATGATTGCGCCGTAGATACCGCTCCACGACGCGCGCGCGGATCGGCGCGCAATCCTCGGGGCCCAGCCCCGCCGGCGACCCGGCGCTCTCGGCGATGTCACCGAAGACCTCCAGCACCTCGTCGCCCATCGAGACGTAGAGGTCGTACAGCACGTCCTTCGTGTCAGCGCGAACGCCGAAGGCCTCGAAGACGCGGGCGATGTGGTCGGGAAAGGACATGAGGTTGTTAGGTGCTTAGGTTGTTAGGTTCTTAGGAGCACGGCGCGAGTTAAGAACCTAAGAACCTAACGACCTAAGAACCTCATGCCGCAAAACGCTCCCGCGCCCCATCCAACAACCGCTGCACATCCCCGACGCACCCAATCTCCTGCAGCCCGTTGCGGATGTCCTTCCCGTGGGCGATGCCCTTCGAGAACCAGCCGATCACGGTGCGGGCTTTGTGCAGCTTCCACTTGTCGGGCTGCGGCGCGGCGTCGATCTTGGCGAGGTAGCGCTGCATGGCGTCGATGCGGCGGTCGACCTCGTGCGTTCCGCCGCCGTGCATGATGTCGCGGAAGATGAACGGATTGTGCAGCGCGGCGCGGCCGATCATCACCCCGTCCACGCCCGTCTGCTCGAACATCCGCTGCGCGTCGGCGGGCGTCTTCACGTCGCCGTTGCCGAAGACGGGGATGCCCAGCTCGCTCTTCACGTAGGCGATGTAGCCCCAGTCGCTGGCGCCGGTGTAGGCCTCGTTGCGCGTGCGCCCGTGGATGGCGATCGAAGCGACGCCGATCTCCTCGAAGCGCTTGAGCAGCGGCAGCACGTCGTCGCTCTCCCATCCCTTGCGCACCTTCACCGTGACCGGGATCTTCACGCGGCGGCGGATTTTCTCGACCACGCGCGAGGCCTTGTCGAAGTCCTTGAGCATCGCCGAGCCGGCGCCGCTGTTGACGATCTTGCGCACCGGGCAGCCCATGTTGATGTCGACGATGTCGACGCCCTGCTCCTCGACGATGGCCGCGGCGTCGTCCATGCGGTCGGGGTCGCCGCCGTAGATCTGGATGGCCACGGGGCGCTCGCTCTCGTCGAAGGCCAGCATCTGATGGCTGCGGTCGTTCTTGCGCGTCAGCCCCTCCGAGGAGACGAACTCGGAGACGACGAGCCCCACCCCGCCGAGCTCTTTGATCAGCGAGCGGTAGTACGTGTCGGTGACCTCGGCCATCGGCGCGAGCGCCAGCGGCGGATCGATGCGCACGTTGCCGATCTGGAACGGGGGCTTCATTGCTCGGTCATCAACTCCTCCGGCGGGACGAATCTTCCGCCGTCCGGCAGGTAAAGAACAACTTCACCGTCTCCGCGCGCAGCTCCGGCGACTCGCCGTAGGGATCGAAATTCTCCACCTCGACGATCTCCAGCCCCGCCTGGCGCAACGCGGCGCGCACCTCGCTCTTCGACCAGGCCCGCTGCTCGTGCCGCTCGCGGATCTCCACCCGCCGCCCACGCACCTTGGCCCAGCCGCTGACGAGCGCGCGCGCCACCCGGTCGCGGCGGCGGTACGTCGTGTCGATCTCCAGCCGATAGTCGGCGCCGCTGGCGACGAAGGGCTCCTTCGAGCCCCACACCTCGGGGTAGATGTCGGGATGATTGATGTCGAAGAGAAACAACGACTCGGCCGACATCGCCCCGCGCACGGCCCGGAACGCGGCCTCGAGATCGCCCGGCTCCTTCATGTGGTTGAGGCTGTCGTAGAGGCAGGTGATGCGCGCGAACGTCCGCCGCAGCGGCAGCGCGCGGAGGTCGGCGCAGACGAGCCGGCGCACGCGCGTGCGGGCGATCTGCAGCATCGGCAAGGAGAGGTCGACGCCGACGCTGCGGAAGCCGCGCCGGGCGAAGAGCTCCATCGCGTAGCCGGTGCCGCAGGCGACGTCGAGGTGTGTCTTCTCCGCCGGCGGGCGCGCCTCGAGCGACTTCACCAGCATCCGCTGTACGGCGCGAAAAAAGCGCCGGCCGAGGGCTTGATCGTAGGCGTAGGCGAACGCGCCGTACGACTCGGCGCTACTTCCCGTCATTCACGTAGGCGATGGCGCGATCGAGCACCTCGTCGCGGCCGGCGCGCAGGCCGGCGATCGTCGGCTCAATGCGGACGTCGGGCTGGATCCCGACGCGCTGCAGTTGCCGCCCGTCCGCGTGGCGCACGTCGTGCCCGGTGAACCAGACCTTGAAGCCGCCCGGCAGCGGGAAGTTGGTGACGTCGCCGTTCGCCCCCGCCGTCGGCGTGCCGATGAACGTCGCCCCGGCGGCCTGCTCGAAGAAGAGGCACGTGTGTTCGGCCTGGCTGATGGCGCGGTCGTCGATCAGCACCACGATCTTGCCGGTGTACAGCGGCTTCGTCGTCTTCGGCAGCGGCTGATCGAAATAGTAGCCGGCGGATTGTTCCTCGCTCGCGCGGCCGCCGCCGCCCGTGAGCTGCGCGCGGCGGAACGACGCGGCGTAGACGGCGTGACGCGTGTTGATGCGCGGCGCGATCGGCCAGGCCGTGCCGTTCGGATAGCCGCGCATGTCGAAGATGATCGCCTTCGTCTTCATCAGCGCCTCGAACATGGCGTCGACTTCCTGCGGTTTCAGGCGGCGCAGATCGGCGTAGCCGATGTTGCCGTCGAGCACGCGGTACGGGAGGCCCGACGGCTCCGGCGGCTTGATCGACACCACGCGCGGCACGGCCACGGTGCGCGTCGCGCCGTCGGCGCCGCGAATGCCGAGCTGCGCCGTCGAATTCGGAGCACCGCGCAGGGCGATGGCGACGAGGCGCTGCAGACGGACGATCTCCGTCGACGCCGTCTGGTACTTCCAGAGCCGCTTCACGCGCGCGTCGAGCGGCTCGCCGTCGACGCTGACGACGACGTCGCCGATGGCCACCGGCACGCTCGGATCGTACTTGTCGACGACGACGAGCTCGTTCTCCACGCGGCGCACCTGCAGCGGCACGCGCCACGTCGGAAGGATCTTCGCAACCGCCGGATGGCCGAAGGCGATGGTGTGGCCGTCGTCGATGTGCGCGGTCATCTCCAGCACCGCCGCGGCGTACGCCTCCTCGCCCTCGGCGTCCTCGAAGCGCGGGATGAACTCGCGCAGCACGCCGTCCCAGTCGCCGATGAGATGCTTGTAGGGATAGAAGTAATGGATGACGCTCCAGATCCGGAAGGCGGCCAGGAGACGATGCGGCAGATCGGGCGCCGTCATCGACGGGTATTTTTCTTCCGTTAGAGGGACAGACGAGAGCGCCTGTCCTCCATTGTCGTAGGTTGCGTTGCGGATGCGCGCGGTGTAGCCGTCGCCGAGGTCGATCGGGATCGTGCCCGCGGAATCGCTCGGCGGCGCCGGCGACGTCAGCGTCGCCTTGCCCGCGCGCGTCAACGCCACGACGAACGCCGGCAGCGGATACGCGCCGTCGGTCACGAACGTGATGCGTTTCGGCGCGCTCTTCGCCGCCGGGAGCGGCTTGCTCATCACCAGCATCAGCGCGGAGTAGTAGCCGCCGCTCGTCGAGCCGTCCTGAGGCTCGTAGCCGGAGTAGAACGTCGTCCACTGGCCGGGCATCGGCACCGGCTCCGTGCTCCAGCCGACCTCTTCGAGCGCGCCGAGCGTGTCCGCGGCGTCGGGATCGGCGACGGTGAGGTCGACCGTGACGGCGTCCGCCTTCGCCACCGCCCCGCTGATGTCGCGAAGACTGGTCCACAACGCCATGTTGTTGCTGGAGGTCATGTACGGTCCGGCGTCGATGCGCAGCACGCCGCCGTCCTGATGCATGAGCTGCACGTCGCGCTTCGCGGCCGTCGGATGCGGCGCGACGACGCGCGTCACCGGATCGCCGATCTCCTTCAACATCGCGTCGATGGCCGACGCCAGCTCCGCCGGCGCCGCCGCCGCGCGCACGGCGGGAATGGCGCGGACGAGCGCTCCGTCCCAATCGATCTTGCGCGTCATCATGGCCGGATGCGCGTACTTCGCCGCGGCCCAGACGCGGCAGAGTTTTTCCAGCCGCGCGGTGCGCGCGTCGTCGGCCAGCACCGCCGGCGCGAGAAGCAGCAGCGCGACCGCGATCAGTCGACGGACCATCGATAGAAGCCCTCTCCCGTTTTTTTTCCGAGCTTCCCCTGGGCGACGAGGTCGCGCAGCAGTTGCGGCGGCTCGAAGCGCGGGCCGAGCGTCGCCGCCAGCACCTCGGCGATGCCGAGGCGGACATCGAGGCCGACCAGGTCGGTCAGGCGCAGCGGTCCCATGGGATGGTTGTAACCGAGCTCCATGGCCCGGTCGATGTCCTCGGCGCTGGCCACGCCTTCCTCGAGCATGCGGATGGCCTCGAGTCCGATGGCCACGCCGAGCCGCGACGTGGCGAAGCCGGGCGAGTCGTGCACGACGATCGGCTGCTTCCCCATTTTCTCGGCTACCTCGCGCACGGCCGCGACCGTGTCATCCGAGGTGCGCTCGCCGCGCACGATCTCGATCAGCTTCATCGCGTGGGGCGGATTGAAAAAGTGCATGCCGATAAAGCGGTCGCGCCGCTCGACGGAGCCGGCGAGCTTCGTGATCGGAATCGACGACGTGTTCGAGGCCAGGATCGTCTCCTCCCCGCAGAAGAGATCGGCCTGCGAGAAGATGTTCTGCTTGAGGTCGAAGTCCTCGGGGACGGCCTCGATGATGAGGTCGGCCTGCCGCGCCGCTTCCTCAAGGTCGGCGGCAGTCTGCACGCGCTCGATCGCGGCGCGCGCCTCGCTGTCGCCGACTTTCCCCTTCTCCACGCCCTTGCGCAGCGTCGTGTCGATGGCCGCGCGCGCGGCGTCGAGCGCGCCGCCGTCGGCGTCGTGAATGACCGTGTCGTAGCCGGCCAGCGCCGCCAGGTAAGCGATGCCCCGGCCCATCGTGCCGGTGCCGATGACGGCGATCTGCCGGATCATAGCCGGCGAGTTTATCGCGGGGGCGGCCAGGAGCGCCGGCGTCCTCGCCGGCTGGCCCCGAGAGCGTCTCGCTCTCGGCGGCGGGGAGAACGGCGTAGCGGCCTCGTGCTCGGGCCCAACTCGCCGTTGTCAAAATTGGAAGGTCCCGTTTTTGCGGCTCGCGCAACTCCCCTCAAAAAGGAGAGCGATCATGTCCATCGCGAAGATACCTCTTGCGTCCGTGGTAGGAATTGCGCTGCTGCTCGCGTCACCGAATTGTTATGCCAGCCCGCAAAGCATCTATGTGCCGTACTTCCTCAACGCACAGGGCTTTAACGCCGAGCTCATCCTTCACAATGTACGCTTTGACCTCCCCACCACTGTGTCCGCAGCCGTCTTGACCGATGGCAGAGAGGTGCCGGTGGTTTCGGCCACGCTGACGTCGAAAGAGACGGTCACATACAATTTGAGCGCACGATTAGCCGCCGCAGGCTATCACCCAGAGTTCGGTGCGGTCGTCATCCGCTATTCCGGTGATCCGGGTGCGCTCAGCGCATCATCCTTGATGACCTTCACGCATGAACGCTTCGCAGTCAAATCACCGGCGCTCACAAGGGACCGCATTCGCTCATCTCATTATGCTGCGGCATTTTGGATTCCCGAACCCGATGCGACGTCGCGTGTGGCCCTCATGAACACCGCCGACAACGTTCGGCGCGTGCGGATCGTCACCCATGTGGGCCAACGATCACGAACGGAGGAGATTACGCTCGCGCCGACAAGCAGCACCATCGTATCCGCAGAAAAACTGCTTCCGATCAGCGAGGCAGCGCAGGGGGGTATTGCTGTCGGCATGGACATGATTCACGACGGGAAAGCCGGCGACGTCTTGGTCGACGGAAGCGTCTGCAGCCCCGCGAGCCATTATGCTTCCCCGATATCGTTCATCGATCTGGGACATGGCGCTCACGACCGCAGGCTACGAGCCGGCTTCGTCTTCAACGGTACACCACCGACAGAATATCGTTTTGCGGCGGACACGCGTTTTCACGCCATATGCAGCGTTTACAACGCCGGCGACACGCCGTTGCCTGCTACACTGACCTGGAGAACCGCGCGGTCGCAGCCGATGGCACTCGATTCGATCGTGCTCATGCCGCACGAAGCACGGCTTCTGGATATCGAGATGCTCCTGGCCAGCGCTCGCGTTCCGTCAACTGATCATAACGGAATACTCGAATTAGCATACCCGGCCGGCAGCGACCGGCTGATCGCACAGACCGTGGACGTCGACGACAGCAAGGGCTACCGCTATAACATAACGTGCCGCATGGCAGGAGAGTTATCGGAAGTGGCGGACGCTGACTATTGGCAATTGACCGACACCGCGACAACGCTGATTGCCCTGGGCAATGCCGCTCCTTCCGCAGACGTCTTCACGATTGAATCCTTCGAGGGCGGCTCGGTCACGGCACTGGCGTCCGTCCCGTTGGAAGCAGGCGATGCAACCATAATCGATCTTCGCAACTTCGTCGGCACCTCCAACCGGTCCGGCGCGCTACGCGTACACAGTGCTCTAGGAGCCCGCAGCTCTTTTTATTACGAGCATCTCGTGATCAACGGCAGCCCGTCGCGATTGGCGGACGCCGGCGATCAAATGGTCGACGACGGCGGCGGCGCCGGCGCTCGCCCGTTCGGCCTCTCGCTGTTCTCATCCGCTCCCGACGAATTGCCTGACTATGCCGCATCCGTCAATGTGCTCGTGGATTCCAACGTGTACTATTCGGATGGCACGATCTACACCGGCCGCGGGGCCACGCAGTTGTATACCGACTCGGCGCGAATCCACGTCGATATGTACGGTACGACTGCGAACATCGACCTTCCCGATGAGAATGGCCCTGAGTGGGACGGTTCCGTGTTCGGCGTTTTTGACGATCCCTGTGAATTCGGCTTCAGCTTCACCGCAAGCATCACCTTTAAGATCACGTTGAGCGCATACGTTTCTCTTGGTAAGGACCAGTACGACAGGTGCCTGTGGAGACCGACATGTAACGGAACTTGCCCCGGCGCAATAGATCACTACACAAATCCAAATCAGTACGGTACGTGCTTCACCGAGGGTCGCGTCTTTAAGCAATGTTGGGATTTTTGGATCAGTGGCGACTGCGCGTCACCACGAATCCTTTGCCTCGGCCGCACCGCGCCCGGAGTTTGCACCTGACGAGTCATGCGCAGCCCGGAATTCGACTTGACCTTTAACCGGCCCGTACGGACCGTCATCACCGAGCGAACGATCATGACGGGAGACGTCCGTCTTACGACGACCTTCACGACGACGTTCAACCCGGACGGCAGTATTGCTGAGCGAGCCGTTACCGAAGGTGGCCGAACCACACGGCGAGCGTATACCCCACCCGATTCCGCCGATCGGACCGTTCTGAACCTCGCCGGTTCAAGCGTCGAGGTCGACGGCGTGCACCTCGGCGGACCTGGTGTCGAGACCGCAGTCATCTACCGCGACGGCGGCGCCGTTCAGCGGATCGAGTTGCATCATGAACAGACCGATACACCGATCGTCGCGACGTACACGCGCCACTCCGAGCATCGCGTGGAGACCACAGCCATCCATCTCCAAGGCATGCTTCTTCAGGAGGAGACGATCACTACCGACGCCGATGGGCGCGTGGTGGAGGTGATAACACGACCCTCCGAACCCGGCCAAGAGTCAGTCGAACGCTACCGCTATCTCGACAACACGGAAGGTGATTGGGTGGTGGCCCATTGCGAGGTCTTCGTCGCCGGACACGTCGTTTCCCGCGGTATGTGGCGCCGAACGCTTGAATATCGATAAGGGGCCGGCGAGTTTATCGCTTCAAGTGCGCGTCGAAGAAGGCGCGGACGTTTTCGGCCGTCGCGGCCAGCTGGCGGCGGCCGTCGATGCGGAACAGCGCGCGCAGGACGAGGCTCTTCAGCAGCGCGCCGTCGTCGCTGAACCCGAAGTGGTTCGCGCCGGGGAGAACGACGGTGTGGCGCGAGTCCGGCGGGAGGCGGTCGTAGACCGAGCGGATGTCGGCGAGAACGCGATCGTGCTCCGGGCCCGACTCGCCGCTGTGGTCGCTCAGCAGGAACATGAAGGGCTTGTGGATGCCGGTGCGCACGACCGTGCCGAGGAGGAGGCCGTCGATGTCGATGCCGGCCTTGCAGCGCGCGTCGTCGGCGCAGAACTGCGCGGCCTGCGCGCCGCCGAAGGAGTGGCCGAAGACGCCGGCGCGCGACACGTCAGCGTACGGGCGTTGCGCAAGGCGATCGAGGACGAAGCCGATGTCGGCGGTCCAGAGCGCGAGCAGGCGGTCGTAGCAGCGCTCATCCCTGCAGAGCTCCGGATTGTTCTCGCGCGTACGGTAGACGACGCGCCCGTCCGGGAAGACGACGAGGCCGGTGCGGCCCGGCGCGTCGAATCCGACGACGACGTAGCCGTGGCTGGCCAGGTCCTCGGCGAGCGTCGAGTAATTGACGACGGGGGCGGAGGCGCCGCCGCGGAAGATCGCCACCGGATACGGGCCCGGCAGCGGCGCGGCGTTGCGAAAGCTGTGGCAGCGGACCTTGGCCAGATCGTGCGTCAGGAAGCGGAGCAGCCCGCCGCCCGTGTGCGCGCGCATGGCCGCGGGGACGTAATCGGCTACCGCGCCGTTCGGCGTGGCGGGATACCAGATCCAGGCGAGGACTTCGTGACCGTTGCCGGCCCAATCCTCGATGGCGCGGCCGACGGCGAAGGGACCGGTGGGGCGGGGGAGCTCGACGGCGGTGTGGCGCTCGATCCAGAGCGCGCCGATGCCGAGAAGGGCCAGGATGGCCACAGCGCCCAAAGCTCGTCGCAAAGTACTTTTAATTGTAAAGTTACTTGGACGGCGTGTCAAGAGTTGCGGTAGCCGTCGATCGGCTCGGTCCGGTATTCGTACAGCAGCGGCGTGATGCGGTACCAGAAATCCTTCCGCTCCTCGCGCGCCCACACGCCGGTCATGGCCCGGCGGAACTTCGGATCGACTTTGATTCGCTCGACGATGCGCTCCTCGAACTCGGGCGCCGCGTAGCGGACGATGTCCTCCAGCGGCCCGGCGGCGAGGATGGCAAGCACCTGTGTGTCATCGAACGGCGTCAGCTCGAATACGAGAAGAATGAGCTCCCAAAGCTCGTCATAGCGCCGCTCGAAATTGAGCGTGAAAATGCCATCGTAGACCCAGGCGTCGCCGGGCGACTGTCCCCGGGCATAGGCGACGAAGGCCCGCGCGGCCTCCTCGAAGGTCGGCACTAGACCGCCCGCATGGCCAGCTTCAGGATCTCGCGGTGCGTGAAGTAGTTCACCGCCGGGTCGTCGAGGTGGAACGTGTAGGTGAAGCGCTCGTCGTTGTCGGCGATGAACGTGAAGCGGAAGTAGCGCGCCTCCGCGCCGTCGACCAGATCCTTCACGTTCGAGCCCTGGCCGTTGTCGGGCTCCGCCTTCAGCACGCGGTAGAGCTTGTGCGCGCTGATGGGCAGGTCATCGGGCGGGTAGTGGATGAACTGGATCGCGTAGATCTGCTTCGGATCGATGTCGCGCTCCGGGTACTGCTCGGCCTCGCTGCCGACGCCGGTGAACCACGACTCCTCTTCCTTGAACAGCACGAGGTTCGCGGAGTTCTCCGTCATGGGCATGACCGCGCGGTCGAGGTGGATGTGCTGCTCGGGATCGTTGGAGTCGCGGAGCTGGGCGAGCAGGTCGATCATGTACTGCAGGCCCTCGCGCGTGCCGGTGAAAGCGACCTCGTCGTCCTCGTCGGAGATCCAGACATCGAGCCAGGCGTTCTTCGGCAGCTTGACGCGGCTTTCCAGTGTATCGAACGAGACGGCGGCGAAGCCGAGGCGCTTGGCCGCGGCCTTGAGGAAATCGTTGCAGTGCGGGTCGTCGGCGAGGTGCTGGCGCGCGTAGTCGACCGCCGCCTCGTGCGCCTGCTTGCGCCCGAAGTCGTGGGTCAGGTCGAAAGGACGGAGGATCTGGTCGAGAAGCTGCGTGTACCGCTCGGCTGGACGTGACATGAATCGGCCACCAGAACGGCTACGAATGTATCATATTCCGCAGTGACTTAGCCCGCACTGCGGTCTCTCGTTTTCCAATCCTTGTCCATGTCCGCGAGGAAGCTCACCAGGTCGTCGGCGTGCTCCTCTTCGACCGCCAGAATCGTCTCCAGCATCCGCCGCGTGGTCACGTCGTTGTCGCCGACGTAGCGGATCATCTCGTTGTACGAGTCGATGGCCACACGCTCGGCCACGAGGTCCTCTTTGATCATGTCGATGAGGGTGTGCCCCTCGACGTACTCCGAGTGGCTCCGCATCAGGAGCCCCTCGGGGCTGAAATTCGGCGAGCCGCCGAGCTGCACGATACGTCCGGCGATCTGGTCGGCGTGCCCCTGTTCCTCGTTCGCGTGCGTGAGGAACTCCGAGGCGATCGGGTCGGCGTGGATGCCCTGGGCCATGAAGTAATGCCGCTTGTAGCGGAGCACGCAGACGATCTCCGTCGCCAGCGCCTCGTTGAGCAGCTTGATCACGGTCTCGCGGTCGGCGCGGTACGCGTCGGTGACCGCTCCCTCTTCGATGTGCTGCCGCGCGCGCCGGCGCAGCTCCTGAACGTCGGTGAGAAAAGGTTTGTCGCTCATGGCTCCGTATCATATGTCCGGCCGCGCCATTCCAGGCGCCGTCCGCCGGTCTTCCACATCGAGCGGATGAAAATCACGAACCAGAACGCCGCCATGAGCGGATGGCCGAGCACGGCAGCGTCGAGCCGGTAGCGGAGGGTGGCGAAGACGACGACGCGCACGACGCTGATGACGACGACGGTGGCGATGGCGAAGAGGTCGCCGGTCAGGGCCAGGACGTACGGCAGGAGATTGACGGCGAAGTTGAAGAGGAGGAACGGCACGGCCAGCCAGTAGTTGCGGTCGACGACGGCGAAGGCGTTCTTGGTGAAGCCGCGCAGAATCTCGCCGCCGCCGTGATACATGCGCACGCTGACGACGTCGTCGGCGCGCACGGCCTCCGTGACCTCGCCGTGGCGCCGGAGGAGGCGGGCCATCCCGACGTCGTCGACGATGGCGTCCTTCAGCGGCTCGTGCCGGCCGCAGCGCTCGTAGGCGTCGCGGCGGACGAGGTTGCCGGTGCCGGCGCCGACGGCGAGCAGGACCAGGCGCGTGCGGTTCGAGAGCCACGCCGGCAGCAGGGCGAAGGCGAACATCGCCAGCGCCGGCATGGCGATGTTTTCCCAGAAGCCGTGCATCTCGAAGTGCGGGAGGAGGGCGAGCATGGCGATGCCGGGCTCGCGCTCGATGTGCGCCACCGCCGCGCCCAGCGCCGCCGGCGCGTAGTGGACGTCGGCGTCGGCGAAGAGCAGCAGCTCGCCGCGCGCGGCCAGGCTCCCCTGCTGCAGCGCCCACGGTTTGCCGAGCCATCCCGGCGGCGGCTCCTCGCCGGCGATCACGGTCAGGCGCGGGTCGGCGATGGAGCGGGCGATGTCGCCGGTGCCGTCGGTGGAGCGGTCGTCGACGACGATGACCTCGAAGCGCGGGTAGTCCTGCGCCAGGAACGCGCGCAGCGTCCGCTCGATCGAGCGCGCCTCATTCCGCGCCGGAATGATGATCGATACCTGTCCCCCGTCCGCTGTCCCCTGTCCCCTCAATCGATGCACGAACAACAGATTCGCGATCGTCCGGAACAGCGCGAGGACCCATCCCGCGAGGATGAGCGCGGAGAGGAGGCGCATGGCCTCCTACGACGGTCCTCCGAGCTGCAGGCCGCCGAGGCCGCTGCCGGCGCCGGCTGCGCCGATCTTGCGCTGCGCTTCGATCGCGTAGGGCGAGTCCGGAAACTCCGTGGCAATGCGCCGGAAGGCGTCGCGCGACTTCTCGACGTTGCCTTGCGTGTCGTACGCGTGCGCGAGTAGCACGAGCAGCGCGTCGGGCGGCAGCAGGGCCTGATCGGCCGGCTTGGCCAGCTGCGCCTGCAGGTCGGTGATGACTTGCGGCGTCTCGCCGGTCTCGATGCGGATCTGGTAGAGGCCATAGCGCGCGCTGCCGACGAGGAAGTGCTTCGGATGATCGGAGACGAACTCCTGGAGCAGCTTTTTGGCGGCGGCGTTGTCGCCGTGCGCGGCGTCGAGGCGGGCCAGGTAGAGGCCGGCCACGTCGGCGGCGTCACTGCCCGAGTACTTGCTCACCACGTCCTTGAACTGCTTCTCCCCGGCGGCGTCGCGCTCCTTCTCGGTCTTGAACTTCGCGCCGGGCTGGACCTGGCCGCCGGGGGGCGGCAGCAGCGGCGAGTCCATCGTCGTGATCGCGGTGGCCAGCGCTTCCTGCGCGTGCTTCTCGCGGTTCGAGCGGTAGAAATAGACGCCCCAGACGATCACCGCCAGGACCACGGCGGCGGCGGTGATGGTGATGAGAAGGCGCTGATTGTCGCGCGCTCTCGACGACAAGGTTCCGAGCTCGTCGACGAACCGGTCGTGCTTGAGCTCTCTGCGGTGCTGACGATCCATGGACGGACTGCCTCCAGTAAAGGTGCGTGACTCTAGTTCCGTGGGGGTGGAACCGTCAACCCATCGACGCGATTCCGGCTACAATCATGCATAGCGCTCGTCAGCCCATGACCCCCAGGCCGATCCATTCCGCGGCTTTCATTTTTCTGCTCGCCATCGCTCCGTTCGCGCGCGCCGCGGACGACGCCGGCCCGACGGTGCTCTGCTATCACATTGTCGAGTCGCCGAACGACCCGCGCATGGAGATCAGCCGCGAGCAGTTCCGCCAGCAGATGCACTACCTGGCCGTGGCCGGCTACAACGTCATCCCCCTCAAGCAGGCCTGGGAGTACGCCACCGGGCAGCGCGCCGCGTTGCCGCCGCGCTCCGTCGTCATCACCTTCGACGACGGCTGGCGCAGCACCTACACCGAGGTCTTTCCGGAGATGAAGCGGCGCAAATTTCCGTTCACCGTCTTCATTTATCCGAACATCGTCGGCAAGACCTCGCACGCGCTGTCGTGGAAGCAGATCAAGGAGATGGCCGACTGGGGCGCCGACATCGAGAGCCACTCGTTCTCGCATCCTTTCCTCACCAAGCGCCGCCACCCGAACCTCGGCGACCGCGAGTACGCCGAGTGGCTGCACCACGAGCTCGAGGGAAGCCGCAAGACCATCGAGAAGGAGACCGGCAGGGCCGTGGCGTTCCTCGCCTATCCGTACGGCGACTATGACCACTACCTCACCGCCGCGGTGGCCCGCAGCGGCTACGCCGCCGGCCTGACCTGCGAATACGGGCGCGTCCGCAAGGGGAGCGATCCGCTGCGCATGAAGCGCTTCGTGATCGAGAAGCGCATCGACTTCGCCCTCTTCCGCCACTACCTCGGCGCCGCGCCGCTGCCGCTGCTCGCCGCCGCGCCGGCCCCGGCGAACGTCGATCCCGGCGTCACGCCGCTGATCGTCTCCGCGAAGATCCCGAACTACAAGTCCGTCGATCCGAAGTCGGTCGGCCTGGCCCTGATGTCGTCGGCGGGCGCGACCGTTCCGTTCGCCTACGATCCTCACGACGGCTCGATCACGATGACGATCAAGGAAGCGCTCAAGGGACTGCAGCGCGCCATCGTCTGGGCCACCGACGCCAAGTCCGGCAAGCGCCTCGAGGGGACCTGGCTGTTCAAGATCCCCGAGCCGGCTCCTCCCCCGCCCGCTCAGCCCGCGAACACTCCGGCAACAGCGGTCGCCGGCAGCAGCGGCACGCACCGCTAACGGCACCTCGGTTGCAGGAACCGCAGCCGTGGCTCCCCTCGGCGCGGCCGTCGCGCTCCTCTTCGCTTCGTTCCACATCATCGCCTACCACGACGTCGACGCGGAGCCGCGCAGCGGCTGGGCCATGCGCACGGAGATGTTCGTCGATCAGATGGAGCTCCTCGCCGCGACCGAGCAGAACGTCGTGCCGCTCGCGGACGTGAACGACTACCTGGCCGGACGCTGTCAGGCGCTGCCGCCGCGCGCCGTCGTCCTCACCGTCGACGACGGCTTCACCTGCGCCTACACCGACATCGCGCCCGTGCTGGGCCGCCTCGGCTATCCGTTCACGATCTTCATCTACCCGTCACTCATCGGCAGCGGCGAACACTCGCTGACGTGGGCGCAGGTCGCGGAGCTGCAGCGGCGGGGCGCCGACGTCGAGAGCCACACCATGACCCACCCGCACCTCATGCGCCGCTCGCATCCGGAGATGAGCGACGCCGTCTACGCGGCGTGGCTGCACGACGAGCTCGCCCGCGCCCGCGCCGTCGTGGAGGCGCGCACGAAGCAGCCCGTGCGGTTCCTCGCCTACCCGTACGGCGACTACGACGCGGCCGTGGAACGGGAGGCGACGAGCGACGGGTATCTGCTCGCGCTGACGAGCGAGTCGGGCCCGAACACGCTCACGACGGACCCGCTGACGCTGCGCCGCTTCGCGCCCGACGCCGCCACGACGCTCGAGCAGTTCGCCGCCGGCATCGGGCTCGGCAAGCTGGAGCTGAGCGACGTCGCCCCGGCCGACGGCGTGGCCGCATCGACGTTCACCGCCACGATCGCCGATCGCCGGCAGTTCGACCCCGCGTCCGTGCACGTCGTCCTTCTCGGCGATCCGCGCACGCGCGGCGCGTACGATCCGCAGAGCGGGCGCGTGTCGCTGAGCCTACCGGCGCATCCGAAGCCGCGCCAGCGCGTGGTCGTGTGGGCCGACGACGCCGCAACCGGCCAGCGCTTCGCCGCCATCGCGACGTTGTACGCGTCGTCGGCCGAGCGCGACCGCTATCGCGCCATCCACGAGAAGCTCGCCGCGCTGCCGCTGCATCACGACGCGAAGTAAGGCTCGCCCCGCTTGCGGGGAGAGGGACAGGCGCGAAGCGCCAGGGTGAGGGGCGCAAGCTTCCCACACGTCACCGCGGCAACTTGATCCGCGGCTTCTCCTCGCGCTCCCGATAAAGCATGGCAACCTTCCCCACCCGCCCGGCCAGATGCGCGTCCGCCTCTTCGGCCAGGAACTCCGCCTGGCTCTTCCGCTCGTCCGCGTCGTCATGGTCGAAGCGCACCTTGATCAGCTCGTGCGCCGCGAGCGACTTCTTCGTCTCCACCACCACCGCCGGCGTCACGCCGTTGCGTCCCACGCGCACCACCGGGGCGAGCGGATGGGCGAGCGCTTTGAGGAACTGTCGTTGTTTCGCTGTCAACATGAGGAGATAAACGAAGGGCAGCCTCGCGGCTGCCCTTCTCACGTGCGCATTGCGCGATTCGGTTACGGCAGGACCAACTTGATCACCACGCGGCGGTTCTTGAGCCGTCCTTCGGCCGTGCTGTTGTCGGCGACCGGCTCGCGAGCGTCGCGGCCTTCCACGGTGATCCGCGAGGGATCGATGCCGTGGCGGGTGACGAGGTAGTCGCGAACCGCTTCGGCGCGGCGGCGGTCGAGGTCGGCGTTCGGGCCGGTGGCTTCGCGGTCGTCGGTGTAGCCGATGACCGTCGCCGTCGCCGTCGGCTCCTGCTTCATGCGCAGGGCCACGTCGTCGAGGATGGCCTTGGCGATGTTCGTCAGGCGCGCCGAGCCGGGCTCGAAGTGGATCTCATCCGTGCGCAGCTCCGTGGCCACGTGCGGCGGAACGACCGGCGGCGGCGGAGGCGGAGGCGGAGGAACCACCGTCGGAGGAGGCGGCGGCGGCGGAAGCGGCGGGGGCGGAGGCGGCGCGGGCGGCGCGACCGGGGTCAGGTGCAGCGGCGCGAAGGTCAGCCCGGCCAGTCCGGCCAGCGAGCAATCCTCGAGCTCCGTCACCCGGCACTCGTCGTTGTTGCGGCCGAACTTCGCCACGTTCCAGCGGAACCCGAGGTTCAACGCCCAGCCGCTGTCGCCGAACCAGTGGCGGAAGCCGCTGACGAGGTAGATCGGGTTGTCGGGCTTGAAGTCGCCGCCCTGATAGAAAATCCCCGTGGCCTCGGTGATCCAGTTCGTCGTGCGCCACCAGTGCAGCGGGTAATTCAGGCCGGCGTCGAGCTCCCATTGATTGGGGATGTCGATGCTCTGCGGTGCGCCGATCGGAAAGTTCGAGTGGCTGGCGCTGCGGCTGCCGTTGATCTCATAGCTGCCGCCGAGCGTCCAGACATCGTGCGTGTAGTGCAGGCCGCCGCCCCAGTTCGTGGCGCCGGTGGAGATGCCGCTGTCGTGATTGCCGGTCGGCAGATCGACGAAGAGCGACACGGCGAGGTTCGACGGTCCGCCGGGCGGCGTCAGCCCGAACTTCGTGGCCAGGCGCGCCGGGCCGGTGCCGCTCTCGCTGAAGCGGCCCTGGTAGAACCAGCCGTTGATGAAGCCGGTGCGGTCGTTGCCGCGGTTGTGGATGCGGTCCCACGGCAGCATGGCGCTGAACTCCCAGCGGTCGGTCAGGCCGTAGCCGATCGAGGCGCTGGCGCGCGTCAGGTAGTAGTCCATCGGCCGGTTCGAGCGCGCCGACGGAATGACGACCGGCGTCTCCGCGGCTTCCAGCGGGTAGCCGTTGACGTAGATGCCGAACGAAAGATCACCGTGATGCAGCGTGTTGCCAGTCACCACGTTGAACAACCCGGTCTGCCCGCTTGCTGTGGGAGCAACGAGCGCGACCTGGTCGGCGCGGCTCATCATGTCCTGCGCCAGGAGCGTGGGAACTACAAGAAAACAGAGGAGCCCAACGAGAAACCGTGATCGGGTACGCAACAAGTCACACCTCCTAAAACAGTCGCACGGCGTCCGCTTGCATCAGTATAATGCTCGCCGCGCTTACAAAACGTATGCCAGTCCCGGCGATTTGCCTCACTCTAAAACTTTCAACTGCTTGACCTTACCATACCTTGAGTCGCGTGGCATCAGCCCGCCGGCACCGTCGAAATGAGGAACGAGCCCGCATGCGCATACGCCGAACTCTTGTAATTCTTTCCGCTGCGATGGCAATGGCGGCCGTCACACTCGCGCAGCAACCCCCGCCGCCGCCCGCCCCGCCCGTGCCCACGACGCAGGCTCCGCCCACGCCCGCGCCGGAGGCCCCGCCGCTCACCGCGCCGCCGGGCGTCGAGCGGCGCGACGCCTTCCCCAGCGTCAACGTCTACCTTCCCGAGGGGCAGGCCAGCATCCGCCTGCGCAAGTTGATCAAGAACGTGCTCTTCGAGAGCCAGATCGACTACCGCTTCGTCAACGGCGACATCAGCACCTTCCTCCGCTACAAGTACTACGCGCGCAGCTTCACCTACAAAATCGGCGTCTTCGATACGATCGAATTTCCCGACGTCGGCCGCGGAAGCTCGCAGGACTTCCAGCGCGTGCGCGGCGGCCTGCTCCTGGCCGAGTTCCCGCGCGACTACAACCACCGCTACTTCTGGCTCCTGCAGGACGACCGCCTCACCTTCGGCGACGTCACCAACGTCGACAACCGCAAGAACAACATCTACACGAAGCTCGGCTGGCAATACGGCTCGGAGTTCGACGAGCGCCTCAACGGCATCGTCGGCGAGTCGCGCGGGCGCATCATCCCCGTCCTCACCGCGTTCCGCGACATCGGCCCGCAGAAGCTCAGCGTCGCCGCGGCCCTCACCGAGTCGGCGCGTATCTCCACCGGCGACTACAAGTACACCAAGCTCGAGACCGAGGCCATCCGCCGCTTCGACGCGACGTCAACGTCGTTCTTCGTCACGCGCGCGCACGTCGGCATGTTCGTGACGAAGTCAAAGGTGGCCGGCGCCGACACTCTCCCCCCCATCGCGCAGTACACGATTCCCGCCTACGAGATGTTCAGCCTTGGCGGCCGCGAGGCCCTCAAGTCCATCGGCTCGCAGGACGCCGCCACCGGCATCGACGAGTTCCACGTCACCAACGAGTACTTCGTCCCCGTCTTCCGCAACCGCGACCATCCGATCTGGGGCCTGCACTGGAACACGATGTACGCGATCGGCTACGTCGGCTTCGGCCAGGCCGCCTACCGGCTCGCCGACGCCTTCAAGCCCGCCGACTACGTCGTCGACGCCGGCCTCGGCACGGAGGCGACCTTCCGCCTGCGCGACTACGACGTCCTCTTCAGCGTGATCTACGCGCACACGGTGCACAGCCCCGACGAGCTGCGCGGCGGCAAGTGGCGATTCTCGATCCGGACGGTTCGTTGAGGGGGCGCGCCCCTACCGCTGCAGTTCCAGCTTCACCTGGCGCACGCCGTCGATGTTGCGGATGAGGTCCGCGGCGATGTCCTTCTGCAGTTCGTACTGCACGCGGCCCGCGAGGTGCACGACGCCCTTCTGCGAGTCGATCTGGAACGAGCAGCCGTCGAGGGTGCGATGCGACGCCAGGGCGCGCTCGGCGCTGCGCTCGATGAGCTCGTCGTCCGGCGCTGCGGCGATGCTGACGACATTCGCCACGCGCTGATACCCGAGGTTGTGCGCGAACTCGGCCACGCGCGCGACCTCGGCCGGCTCGGTGGCCTTGCCGCGAAGGACGACGATCCCGCCGACCTCGATCGCCCGGAAACTGCTGATCTGGAATCCGCCGTCGGCAAAACGCGCCGTGATGTCGTTGGCCGGCGGAGAGGTATCCCGCGCCATCGCGGGGAGGGTGAGGCTCAAAAGCGCCGTGAAGATCACTGCGCTCAATGTCGTTTTTGTTTTCATGTTATTGGAATAAAGCAGCGTCCGTGCCAGCCGTAGATGATTGATTTAGAAAGGATTTATGCGGCGCGGCTGAGCACGGCAACGCTCGGCGACTCATCCGCCGTGCTGTGATGCAGATAGACGTCCCACATCAGCAGCAAGACGAGCCCGACGATGGCCAGCATGGCGAGGACAGCTGTAATTCTTCGAATCAACGGAATCATGATGCGAGCAACCGATGTGCCCGGAGCCGGCATCTTATAATTCCTCGTGCCCCGCATCTCCGTCCTCCCCTCAGAGCTCGTGAACCAGATCGCCGCCGGCGAGGTCGTCGAGCGCCCCGCCTCGGTGGTCAAGGAGCTCGTCGAGAACGCCATCGACGCCGGCGCGACCACGATCGACGTCGTCCTCGAGAACGGCGGCAAGAAGCTCATCGAGGTCCGCGACAACGGCTGGGGCATGACCCACGACGACGCCCATCTGGCCATCGAGCGCCACGCCACCTCGAAGATCCGCGCCTTCGACGACCTCGCCCGCGTCGGCACGCTCGGCTTCCGCGGCGAGGCCCTGCCCTCGATCGCCAGCGTCTCCCGCTTCACGCTGACGACGTTCGACGGCGCGGCCGGGCACGCCATCGAAGTCGACTGCGATCCCCTCACCGGCGCGCGCAGCACCCGGCCGGCCGCGCGCGACCGCGGCACGACCGTGACGGTGCGCGAGCTCTTCGAGAACGTCCCGGCCCGGCGCAAGTTCCTCAAAAGCGCAGATGCGGAATTCCGTAGCATCGTCACGGTCGTGGCCTCGTACGCCCTGCCGCTGCCGTCGCGGGCCTTTCGCGTCGAGCACAACGGCCGCGTCGTCCTCGACCTGGCCCCGGCGGCGACGATGCGCGAGCGCGTCGTGCAAGTCCTCGGCGACGACGCCGAGCAGGTCCTCGAGTCGATCGACGCCGCCATCGACTCGACCCGCGCCTCGGGCTACGTGACCCGCGGCCTCCGCTTCGGCAGCCGCCGCAATCAGTTCTTCTTCGTCAACGGCCGCCTCGTGCGCGACCGCGTCCTCACCCACGCCGCGAACCGCGCCGCCGCCGCCTTCGACTTCGACGGCCATCCGGCAGTTGTCCTCTTCGTCGACGTCGCCCCCGAGTCGGTCGACGTGAACGTCCATCCGGCCAAGACGGAGGTGCGCTTCCGCGACTCCGGGCTGGTGCACGTCGTCGTCGAGCAGGGCATCAAGCGCGCCCTCGGCGGCGCCGAGGAGGGGGCGGCGCTGCTGAAATCGACGGAGCAGCCGCTGCTGCTGCCGCCGCAGCGCTACGACGCGCCGTCCTCCCCGCAGTTCACGCCGCTGTTTCAAACACGAACCATCGTGCAGCCGCCGGTCGCCGCGGTCGCCGAAGAGGAGCCGGAGCCCGCGCCGCCGCAGCTCGGCGATCTCAAAGGCCGCGTGATCGGCCAGTACCGCCTGAGCTACGTGCTTCTCGACACGCCCGGCGGCCTGCGCCTCGTCGACCAGCACGCCGCGCACGAGCGCGTGCTCTACGACCGCTACCTGGCCCGCATCAGCGAGGCCGCGCCGGTGACGCAGCAGCTCCTCGCCCCGATGCTCTTCGAATGCGGCGCGGCCGAGTGCGCCGTGCTGGAATCGCACGCCCCCGAGCTGCGCAACGTCGGCTTCGACATCGAGCGCTTCTCCGGCAACGCCTTCGCCGTCTCCGCCGTCCCCCCCGAGCTCGTGCGCGCCGACGTCGACGCCTTCCTGCGTAAGCTCATCGACGCGTCGATCGACGAGCGCGGCTCGCACGTGATCGCCGTGCGCGAGAAAGTCTGCGCCTCGCTGTCATGCCAGGCGGCCATCAAGGTCCATCGCCCGCTCGGCGGCGAGGAGATGGCGCGCCTGGTCGCGGAGCTGCTGGAGTCGTCGAATCCCTACGCCTGCCCGCACGGACGGCCGATCATCGTCGACATCAAGCATCTCGACATCGAGCGGCATTTTCACCGGAAATGATCAACGCCCGTTCCGCAATCGCAGCTCCGCATCCAACCGATGCCGCCCCTCCGGCCACGCCTTCAGAAACGCGCGCCACAGCGACATCGTGTTCGCCGCCAGGGCCGCCTCGAACGCCACCGCTTCGTCGCGGCAGCGGCGGGCCTCGACGATGCGCGAGGAGTCGGGATGCTGCGCGAGGTATTCGTCCCACGCCGCGGTCGTGCCGCGCTCCCAGGCGTTGTCGAAGTCGCGGGGCTCGCGCTGGTCGGCCGCGGCGCGCAGCCTCTTCAGCCGCTTCGTGGCCTCGCTGACGAAGTGCCCGCGCGGCCAAGCGTCGAGATAGGCCTGCAGCGACGCGATCGTCCCCTCGGATTTCGCCTCGTTCCAGGCCCGCTCCTCGCGCCACGACTCCAGCGCCTGCTCGACGTCCTTCCGTAGCTCCGGCTCTGAGATCCTGGCCAGCAGCGGCACGGCCGCCTCGCCGTCGCCGCGGGCGATGGCGTCGAGGGCCTGCTGCACCGCGCCGGTCTCGCCCCACTTCGCAGCCAGCTTCTCCGCCTCGGCCCGGCGCCCGGACTGCGGGAACGCCGCCGCGAACTCGGCCGCGCCGACCGCGCTCTTCGAGGCCAGCACCGCCGCGAAGGCCGCGTCCTCGAGCTCCGTCAGCCGCGCCTGCGCCTCTTCGTGCGCGGCGCCGCCGGGATGCGCCATCAGGTAGAGCTGCCACGCCGCGGGCGTGTCGACCTGGCGCGCCTGCTGGGCGTCGTGCTCGTCGGAGGCGCGCTTGATGATCCGCCGCGCGTCCTTCACCAGCAGCCCCTCGGGGTAGAAGGTCACGAAGCGCTCCAGCGCCTCGCCGCCCATCTCCCGCGCCGACTCGAAGGCCAGCGCCTCGCGGCGATGCATCTCGGCGCGCCCGGCCCGGCGGCCGGACGGGAATCGATCGATGAAGTCCTGCCACGCTTCCGAGGTCTTCGCGCCGACCGCGGCGAAGAACGCGTCGTCCTCGCGCTGCCGCGCCGCCTCGCGCCGCTCGCGCGCGGCCGCGGCGTGAGCATCGCCGTCGTACGTTTTGAGGTAGTCGTCCCACGACGATTCGGAGTCGAGCGTCGCCGCGGTCTCGAACGCCGAGCGCTCCGCCAGCAGCCGCTGCGCCTCCTCGGCGTGGGCGCTCGACCCGTGATGGGCGAGGAAGTCGCGCACGGCCGTGAACGTGTCGGCGGCCACGGCGTCGTTCCACGCGCGCTCGTCCGCATGCCGCTTCACGTCGACGAGGCGGATCTGCGCGTCCAGCCGATGGCGCCCTTCCGGCCAGCGCCGCAGAAACTCGCGCAAGCCGGTCTCGTCGACGGCGCGCTCGAAGTCCGCCGCCTCGGCCAGCAGCGAGCGCGCCCGCTCCGCCTCCGGCGCCCTCGCGTGCGCGTCGAGGAAGCGCCGCCACGCCGTGGTGCTGCCGTTTTCCCACGCCACCTGAAACGCCAGCTCCGCCGGCGGCGCCACGGCGTCGGAGCTCACCACCTCCGTCGGCATCGGCGTCTCCCGCGTCTGCCGCCCGCCCTTGCGCAGCCGCGTCACCTCGCCGCGCGTGTACGTGCCGGTCGCGCGCGTGAGGAACGGCTCCACGGCCCGCGCGAATTCGCGCGCGTCGGCGAAGCGCTTGCGGCGATCCCGCTCCAGCGCGCGCATGACCACCGCTTCGAGCCCGTCCGGCCAGCGCAGGTCGGGCTGCAGCTGCCGGAACGGCGGCGGCGACTCGGTCAACTTCTTGACGATGTAGCCGTTCGGCGTCTTGGCCGTGAAGGGCGGCACGCCGATGAGCATTTCGTAGAGCACGACGCCGAGGCAGTAGAGATCGGCGCGGCCGTCGAGCTGCTCGCCTTCGTCGAGCTCGCCGAGCTGCTCGGGCGACATGTACTTCGGATTGCCGATGAGCATCCCCGACTGCGTGGTGTCGGTGACGGCGGCGACGTCCTTGGCCACGCCGAGGTCGATGATCTTGACCACGAGGCGATCCTCGGAGTCGAAGGCGAGCATGACGTTGTCGGCGGAGATGTCGCGGTGCAGCAGGCCGCGGCGGTGAATGGCATCGAGCCCGCCAAGGACCTGCACGGTGATCTCTGCGGCGAGCGGCAGCGGGAAGCGGCCGTGCTCCGTGCTCCACTGCCGCAGCGTCGTGCCGTCGATGTACTCGGTGACCATGTAGCTGGAGCCGTCGTCGAGGAGCTCGAAGTCATGGACGACGGCGATGTTCGGATGCTGGATCTGCGTGGCCAGCCGAGCCTCGCGCAGGAAGCGCTGCCGGTAGGTGTCGTCCGCGAGCAGCGCCGGCCGCATGACCTTGATGCAGCGGAAGGTGTTGAGGTGGACGTGCCGGGCCTTGTAGACCTCGCCCATCCCCCCCGCGCCGAGGAGGCCGACGATCTCGTACTTCCCGTCGAGCAACTTTCCGGGCGTGATCGATGCCATGCCGCGAGAGCAAATGTGCGCCTTCGCGGGGCGGGAACGCAAGTCGGGGAAAAAGAACGGGCCGCGCTCGCGCACGGCCCCGGATCAGGGACTTTCTGGAGCGGGCAACCGGACTCGTTCTATTCGTGGGTCCGTCGCATCGTAAGTTACTGAAAACACAACACGCTCAAACGTCAAAAATTCCTAAAAAGCCCCGTGGACACACGTATTACACACGTGGGACCAACGGCATGCGCTCCTTCGCACGCGCACCTGGCGTGGACTGAGAATCGTCGAACGTGCAACAAGCCGAGATATCCCGATGCACCTCGAAACTCATGAACTCCACTTCAGGCAAATCTCTTGTCCTGTTGTGGGATCAAAGCCCCACAATATACAGACTGGTTCGTCCTTCGTAGCAGCGCCTTCCGTGAATGCATGGCTCAAGTCGACCTTCTTAACAAGGACGAAATCCGAAGCCGCCTCACCATGATTCATGCTGACTTCAGCCACTGCGTTCAAGAACTTTTGATGATGTGACTTAAGCTTGTGCATGCGAACTCCTTTATTACTTACTATGCGGTGGCGCGTACGCTACCACGACCGAAAATGGATCGCCCTTCTTGAAGTCGAACGGCAACACTGCGACACCACTTGCATCAGGATGAGCGCTCGTTCCGGTCGTCGCCTTCGCAGAAGGCACGAGAAGCCGAGGTGCGCCATCCGTTCCTGTCGTGATGACGACAGGCATCAGCGTCAGAGCACCTTGGCACATGCCGCTCGCATCCGCCGTGAACGAAATCGTGCCGTCGCGCCCAGTGCCGCGGCCGGCAACCGTCCCGTCCTTCGCAGTAACCACGAACGCTCCGTCATCACGGTTTGTAGTAACTGCAACGGTGCATCCCTGCTTTGCACTCACGATGCTCGTCGCAGGTTCGCCTGCGAAATTCCATAGCGGAACATCCTTCAACGTCCGAAGCGCAACTTCCTCGTATACATCGTCATTCTCAGCTTCGGGTAGCTTATTGAACGCACCGATATGTCCCCGATGATAGACATGGCGCAGAACACCAATTAGCACGATGTCAGCGCTCACGTGTTCGACGATCGGCCAGGAGAGATAGGGTCCGGGAGTCACGAAGGCGGAACTGCATTCACTAAATGTCACGCGACAGCGTTGTGGGTTATCCTTGCTGCAAGGATCACGCGCGAGATAGGTCGGCACCTCCAGCATCAAGTCAAAATTGTATGTCCCTCCGATGCGCACGTTCCGAATGCCCCGAAAATCGGCATAGAACGTACGCCCACTATCGAAGACACCGGAGGTGCGCCGATCGATTGCATCAGTGAGTTGCGCGACATAGCTGTCGGACACGGTCGCGCCTATCTGCGGTCCGCCCGCCGGTCCAATCGTCGCGGATTTCGTCGTTGTCGTCGTATCAGGGGTTTCGCCTGTGACGGAAGCAACGGTCTTCGTAGGTACATATGCAAGCTGAGCCTGAAGTTGAGCCGCCGTAGTGAGCTGGCCGCGGGTGTAATCCGCGAAATCAGCGGCCTTCGGTGTGTAATCAACAATGCGCGGTTCGGAATCAGTCGCGTTGCCGCTTACTGTGTGGAGCTTAACACGGACAGCGAGATAGTCGAGCCTGTCGAGGATAGATGGGGAGTGAAACACCGATCCGAAATCCAGAGATATCTGCGGATAATAATAATAAGATTGAACACCACACTGCAGCCGATCGTGCGGAACTGCGACGAGGGCCAAGTCGGGAATATTTCGAAGCCTCGCCATAAGAAACTGCTGCAGCGCAATCGGTGTTCCGAACGGCTGTTTCGCATTAGCCGCAATGTACGTGCTAAGCGTGTTCACAACCGTGGTGGTGATGTCGATTGGAAGAAGCGCGGCTGCCGCGCTTCTGTCATGGATATTGACCGCGAGGGACGCAGGCTGAAACGGCGCAACACCGTATTCTGCATCACGATACTGACGAAAAGCTTGCAGCGTCTTATCGCCGCTGGAAACGGTTTCTCTCGTGCCGTTCGGCCCGATAACCACGACGAGGTCCGCGTCCGGTGCGTTCGTTTTCACGAGCAGGTGCGGGAAATCTTTCGTGAGCTGATCGCAAGTTACAGCGTCGTCCACACATCGCGCTCGAATAACCGTTCGGGTTCCGGTCCCTACAGTGGTACAGCCTGCTAAAACGATGACGGCGAATCCGAGCATGCTGTATCGATGCAATAGGTCAAGCAAACGGCCATTCTTTACGAAACGCATTGCAGTGCCTCCCTCGCGGTCTGGACGTCTTCCCAAGTCGTTACCGCGATCCTCGATCGGAACCTCTCAGATGTAGGAGGGACACGACCGACAGTTTTCCCTACCCATCCGGCCTCATCGATCTATTTTCTACTGCTCCGCGGAGCAGCCATTGCCGCCCTGCAATGAACTGAGCTGGCAACATCATCCATCAAGTCTCGCCGCACGCTTTTCACCGGAGGGTGTCATCGTCGCGTTCTCCGTCACTCCTCCCTTAGGAGGTGCACGTGTCTGAACCCGTCATTCACTCCCACTGGCACCAGTCGATCGCCGGCCTCACGATCACGCCGACCGAGTTCTACGACGCCGTCGCCCAGGCAATCGCGAGGAGGAACATCCCGGGCGTTACGATTACCGGCACCTACTTCTCGGAAGGTGGCATCGGCTCCGCCCAGCGGCTCTACCTTCGCGCCAAGCGCTTCGAGTACTTCTTCGACGAGCAACTTTCCGGTGGTGATCGATGCCATGCCGCGAGAGCAAATGTGCTCCTTCGCGGGGCGGGAACGCAAGTCGGGACGAACCTCGGTACGGCCTACGTTCGCCTGCTACCAGTACGCGACGAGGCCGAAGTCGGGAAGGCGGTTCGCGAGTTTGCGATCGAAGGTCGCTACGGCAGCTTGCGCGGGTTCGCCACGGTCACTGGCAGATGCGCAACGGGCTATGGAGTCCCGATACTGAATTCGTGCCGGCGCGCCACCGGCAGGGCAACCCCCTACGCCCCGCCCCCTCCTCAGCCGACTCCCTCGACCTCGGCGATGATCACCCACGCGTCGACATCGAGAACTTTCGCCAGGTGAAGGATGCACGTCAACGACGGGGTGTTGTCTCCGCGCTCGAGACAGCCGAGATAGGTTGGATGCATGTCCGCCTTGCGTCCGAACCGGACGAGATTCCATCCCTTCGCCAGACGCATGCGTCGAATGATCCGGCCAAAGGACGCGGCGTCTCGATCGATGCCAGTTCTTCGTGTCATGTCGTCTCCTTCAGAGCGGCGCCGATGTCCATGGATCATGTGCTCGGTAGCATCTCGACGCATTCCGATGTCCATGGATCACGCGATTCCCACCTCCGTCCGGATTCGTGGGTCCATGGATGTCGTGGTCGAAAGCTTTGGACTTGATCAAAAGTCCATGGGTGTTGCGATCGACTCCATCTGCAGGCAATTTAGTGTCCGTGGATGGTGTGATTCGGTGATTCGCAACACACTCGGATGTCCGTGGATGGTGCGAATGGGTCGTCCGGCACATCTTTCGATGTCCATGGACGGCATCACGAGTGATTCGGAAGTTCAGATATGTCCATGGATTACATGAGCCATTCAGTTGGAGGCGCTTCGATGTCCGTAGATCGCGTGATCGGCATGATCCGGACACGATGCGATGTCCATGGATTGCACATGCGTTTGCGGACATTGACGGCTCCGAGCGAGCTGACCACGATCGACTACAAGGGACAGTTTCGGCTGCGAGACGGCCGGTACTGTTATCCGCTGACGCTGATGGACTGGCTGAGCCGGTACTTGCTCGCCTGCGAGGCGTTGCTGAGCACCGACTTCTCTCACGCCCGGCCGGTAGTGGAACGAGTGTTCCGAGAGCACGGGCTGCCCAAGGCGATGCCAAGCGACAACGGTCCACCGTGATTTTCGCACACGAATCACTCCACGAGCACCGCTTTGACTACCTTAAACGAACTTTAAACGTGCCGTGAAAGCCTCCTCGAGAACGACCGACGCGACGACAAGTGCCGAAGGCCTTATGGGGGTACACGCCTTATGTATCGGGCCGCATCGTCATGTATCGGCGTCGTCGACGCCATCCCTGCCTTCGCAGTGGCGGCAGAGGCGAGGCGACGAAGTGTCGTACGCCGCTTGCATCAGGGATATGAAGCGGTCCTTCCACCGTCCTGCCCGACCGGACCTCGAACTCACAACAACGTTGAGACAGCGATGGGAACGCCGCAAGCCTGAAGCTCTTTCGCCAACCTGGTTCTCCACGCACCGTTCTCGTCTAGCGGGACGTAAAGAACCGCATGATAGTCTGTTGGGATCTCCACGCCATCTTTGTAAAGGCAGCACACTCGATCACGCCCAAGCCGTGCTACGAAATACCCCAACTCAAAGATAACATTCTGTCGAGCCCGCGGGTGAGCTCTGCGACTCGCTCTTGATCGTCCGACGTCGTCATCCGTCAATAGCACCACAGCGAATATCACATCGGCACATGCTTCCAACTGCTCAATGATCGTTCGTCCGAATGCCGGTTGCTCAGCAAGTATCACAACCGCCAAACCCATTCGTTCGAGCAGGCGCGCTACAGCCTCGCGAGCTGCGTCGTCGTGCCCATGAACCAAAAAGACACGGGACTGGACGGCCGTTACTTCGGCTCGCAGGCTGAGCATCGACAAAACCGTTTCGATCAATGGTGTAGTATTGATATCCTTCTCTACGTACACTATGTTGCGCGGTAATCGCCCTAACTCTTCGGCAACATCGGCACGGCTTAACACACTATTAAGAATAATCGGCACTTTGCTCGTGGCCTCATGCTGAAGCAATGCCTGCAAGCAGCGCATGCCACCCCGATACGCATCACCTGGAGCAGGCCGGTCGTCGCCAATCGTGGTCCACTTCAACATAATATCCGAAATCACTACATCGGGAGGAGTCGAACAAATGCCCGGCAGACGATCTAGAAACTCTGCTTCTGTCTCTATCCAGACGATATTAGAATCGGATAGCGCACGCCCTAGCTTGCCTGAAAGGTGGTCGGCATATCTACGGTTGTCTTCGATCAGCAGCAAACGCATCGAGTATCCTGCTTCTTATCTTAACGCAGTTCACCGCCCCATCGTTAGCTCGTTACGCTTCGCGGGATATCATGATAGAATATAAAGGACTTATCGGCAGTTCCGTCGGAGGGTTGACCCGACCCAGCGGCGTTCGTTTTGAGTGGATCAGATAACATGTCGGTAGATAAACTTCGTGCAGCTCTAGCCAGCACCGGCCAAGATGATGCGCTCATTAAGCAGGTTTTGTCATTGTGGCCCTTGGTGGAGGGCCTATTAGAAGCGTTCTCCAAGGCGACC